>Ga0207144_1066_pt1 | contig 21826 bp, 19 predicted proteins | sample Alteio_BWMinHeat_FD_153583 | JGI IMG/M metagenome (GOLD analysis project Ga0207144, IMG submission 153583) | Enriched cells from forest soil in Barre Woods Harvard Forest LTER site, Petersham, Massachusetts, United States -... | ecosystem: Environmental > Terrestrial > Soil > Temperate forest >...
GCCGCTGCCGTCTTTTACGTGGCGAACGACGGCGTCGGCTTTGATACTGCCTTCTTGGACGAGAAAGTCGAGTTTGGCGGACATGCCTTCTTTCACTTTGCGATGCGGGGTTTCGATGAAGAGGCCATCGATGCTGATGTCGAGGACGCGGGAGACGTCTTCGCGGCCATGGCAGCGCCAGCAGACCCAGATGTCGTCTGAGGCTCGAAACCGGCTTAAGGCGCGGCGGGAGTAGGACGGCTTTAGTTGCAAGGCGGACTCTCCGGAACGCGGCACGTTGTTGAGAGGGAGAGGGCTGGGCGGCCGACCCACCTAAGGTGCTGGTGCGCTCCTGATTCTGGACGGCTGGTAAGATCGATCAACACCTGGTTCCATTCGCTGCACTACATTTTCAAAGTAAAGAGAGCCTGTCAATGTGTGGTGTTCGAGGGCACGTAAACGTTTCGTTACGGCTTCGCCTTAGGCCGCTTTTTGATTATCGCGGCTGATATTGGCCATGTTGCCCACGGAGGCCATGTTGGCGACCGTGGCCAAGTTGATGACGGGTTGGCGAGAAGCGGCGAAGCGCGCTACGACCAGTTCCCAGGATTTTTGCAGCAGGTAGAGGCTGGCGACCACGAACGCCAGCGCGGCAAAGCCGAGGGCGAAAAGGGCGAAGGCGGCCAGCAGTTCGCGCACGACGTAGAGTTGAGCCAACGCTATGGTCGCCAGGAATCCCCACAGCCAGATGCGTCCGGTGTCCTTGAGCTTCGTTTGCACGCCAGCCTCCTTATTTTTTTGAACCGTGGCCCTGATCCGAGATGAGCGCTCGGACCGCCGTTCTGCTTCCTTGGGGTGAACCAAGTAAGCGTGTTTTGGATGACGATCGGCACTTTCGCTCAGTTGAGCGGAAGCGACAATGCACCGGAGGTGAACTGTGGGTGGACTGGAGGTGGACCGAGGGCTGCGGGTGCAATCGGTAGCAAGAGCAGGTGCTAGAATTTCGAGGGTTTTGGGAGAGGGACGATGGAAGTTCTGCGGGTGAAGACGGGGCGGCGGACGCAGTTGGTGGATGTGACGCAACAGGTGGAACAGGCAGTGGCTCGAGCGGGCGTGGTGTCGGGAGTGTGCTACCTGTATGTGCCGCATACTACGGCGGGAGTGATGATTAACGAGCATTTTGATCCGGATGTGGCGACGGATTTGGAGGGCGTGTTTGAGCGGTGGGTGCCGCGGTCGGGGCCGTATCGGCATAGCGAAGGGAATTCGGATTCGCATGCGAAGGCTGTCTTGACGGGAACGAGCCAGGTGATTTTTGTGGAGCAAGGGAAACTGGTGTTGGGGCAGTGGCAGGGAGTGTTTTTTTGTGAGTTTGATGGGCCCCGTGAGAGGAAGATCTGGGTGAGGGTGATGGGCGATGCGCGCTAGTGGAGGGAAAAGACAGAGAAAGAAAGACAACGCTGAGACGCAGAGTTCAGGGAGGAAGCGCAGCAGGATCAGGGCGAGGGCCAGCGCCTCGATGGTGTGTTAGAGTTTTTGGATGAGTCGACGGCTGGGGATTTACGTTCAGGTTCCGTTTTGTCAGACGAAGTGTACCTATTGCAATTTTCATACGGGAGTGGTGTCCGCGGCGCGGTTTTCGCCTTATGTGGAGGCGGTCTGTAGGGAGGTTCGTGGGCACCGGGAGTTGTATCGAACGGCGCGTGTTGGGCTGGCGGAGGGATTCGAGAAGGCGGTTGTGGATACGGTTTATATCGGCGGCGGGACGCCTAGTTTGCTGGCGCCGGGGTTGTTGCTGGGGATGATGGAGGCGATTCGGAGGACGTTTAGGACGGAGTTGAGCGAGGTGACGCTGGAGGCTGATCCGGAGACGGTGGAAGCGGGGAAGGCTGCGGCTTGGGTGCGGGCGGGGATTAACCGGGTTAGCTTTGGGTTGCAGTCGTTTTCGGATAGAGAATTGGCGGCGGCGGGGCGGATGCATCGGCGGGCGGATATCTACCGGGCGGTGCCGATTTTGCGAGAGGCGGGGATCCGGAATATTAGTTTTGATTTGATTGCGGGATTGCCGTATCAGACCAGGACGAGTTGGAAGGAATCGCTCGAGGAGTTGGGAAGACTCAAGCCGGAGCACGTTTCGGTTTATTTGTTGGAAGTGGATGAGGGGAGCCGGTTGGGGAAGGAATTGCTGGCGGGCGGAGCAAGGTATAGCGCTGGGGCGGTGCCCGGCGATGATGAGATGGCGGAATTTTATGAGACAGCTGCGGCGTTCTTGGGAGCGGCCGGCTATCACCATTACGAGATTTCTAATTGGGCGAAGCCGGGGTTTCAGTCGAAGCACAATTTGAAGTATTGGAGGCGGGAAGCTTATTTGGGATTTGGGGCTGGGGCGCATTCATTTTCGGGGACCGAGAGATGGGCGAATGCGCATGATGCGGCGGAGTATGTGGGCGCGATTGAGGCAAGTCGTATTCCGGTTGAGCAATGGGAGGAGGTAACCAGGGAGCGTGCTTTGGAAGAAGAATTGTTTTTGGGATTGCGGCAGTTGGATGGGATTGATGTGGCGCGGATTGAGCGGGAATACGGGGTTGCGTTGGGAGCGCGAATTGGGCCTTTGGAATCGGCTGGACTTGTGGAGAGAGAGGGAAATGTGCTCAGGCTGGCTCCAGGGAAAGTAAGCATCTCGAATGAGGTGTTTGTGGAATTGATGAGGTGATCTCGAGGGTGGATGGGTCTCGGGGGAATTTGGAGGACGAGTTTTACGCCGAGTACCGAGAGGACACAAAGTGCACGGGGAGACCCGGGAGAATGGACATCGTGGGCGGAACGATTGCAAAGAGTGGGATGCGGAGTGAGGCGGACGGCGTGAAGCGGCTCGGGAATATTGTGGATTTGCGGAGCGATACCGTTACGCGGCCTACCGGCGAGATGCGGCGTGCGATGGCGGAGGCCGAGGTCGGGGACGATGTGTATGGGGAGGACCCGACGGTGAACCGGTTGGAGAAGCGGGCTGCGGAGATTTTTGACAAACAGGCCGCTTTGTTTGTGCCGACCGGGTGCATGGGGAATTTGATTGCGATTAAGGTGTGGACTCATCATGGGGATGAGGTGATTTGCGATGAGAGGAGTCACGTCAATCTTTACGAGCTGGCGTCGATGTCGGCGATTGCGGGATGCATGCCGCGGATTGCGCGGGGCGTTGATGGGATTCTTTCCTGGAAGCTGATTGAAGCAGCGATCCGGCCGAAGATTTATTACGACTCGCAGACGGCGCTGATTTCGATTGAGAATACGCACAATATGGCGGGTGGGACGGTGCATCCGACGGCTTCGGTGGATGAGATTTGCGGGCATGCGCACGAAGCGAAACTGAAGGTGCACATGGATGGGGCGCGGATTTTTAATGCCGCGGCGGCGCTTGGCGAGAGTGTTGCGCAGATGACCAGGAAAGTTGACTCGGTGATGTTTTGCTTGTCGAAAGGGTTGGGGGCGCCGGTGGGGTCGATGATTGTGGGATCACATGCGTTCATCGAGAGGGCGCGGATTTACCGGAAGATGTTTGGGGGAGGGATGCGGCAAGCGGGGGTGATTGCGGCGGCGGGTTTGATCGCGCTGGAAAAATCGCCAGCGCGGCTGCATGTCGATCATGAAAATGCGCGGCACTTGGCGGAAGGGGTCGCCAGATTGCCGGGACTGAAGATTGATCCGGCGAACGTGCGGAGCAACATCGTGATTTTTGATTGCGAGGGGACGGGGATGACGGCTGTGGAGCTTTGTGATGTTTTGCGTGAAAAAGGGATATGGGCGCTGGATACGGAGGTTTATTCGGTGCGGTTTGTGACGCACTGCGATGTGCATCGCGCGGGCATCGAACGGGCCTTGGCGGTGCTGGCGGAAGTTTTGGCTGAGCCGCGGACGGCGCGGGCGTAGAGAACGGGAGGGGCCGGGAAAGTCCCGCCCCTACAACTTCTTGGGGCGGCCCCACCGGGTGACGCGATAAGCGGGTCGCACGCAGAACAATTTCCATCACAATCGGACGAGTGGTTGGCGGGCATTGTGTAAAATAGAGGTATAAGCGGAAGTTTGGCGGAGCACCGCCGAGAGATATATAGCCGGGCCGGAGAGACCGTGGACTTTAGTCTTACTGAGGAACAGCAGCAGTTGCGGCGGAGTGTGCGGGAGTTTGCGGAAGGGGAAATTGCGCCGCATGTGATGGAGTGGGACGAAGCGTCGCACTTTCCGATTGAGATTGTTCCCAAGTTGGGGGAGATGGGGTTGCTCGGCGTGATTTTCCCCGAGGAATACGGCGGAGCGGGGCTGGGGTACATCGAGTACGTCATTGCGATTGAAGAGTTGGCGCGAGTGGATGGGTCGGTGGGGTTGATCGTTGCGGCGCACAATTCGCTGTGCAGCAATCACATCTACAAATTTGGGAGCACCGCGCAGAAGCAGAAATATCTTACCCCGCTGGCGCAGGGGAAAAAGATTGGCGCGTGGTCGTTGACGGAGCCGGAGGCGGGATCTGATGCGGGTGGGACGCGGACGACGGCGCGGCGCGACGGTAATTTTTGGGTGTTGAACGGGGCCAAGACGTTCACTACAAACGGGCACTACGCGGATTTTTGCGTGGCCATGGCAGTGACCGACAAGGCAAAGGGATCTCACGGGATTAGCGCGTTCATCCTGGAAAAAGGGATGGCGGGGTTCAAACCGGGAAAGAAAGAAAACAAGCTGGGGATGCGGGCTAGCGATACGTCTGAAGTGATTTTTCGGGATTGCCGGGTGCCTTCGGAGAATCTATTGGGTCCGGAGGGTGAGGGTTTTACTGGGAGCTTGAAGATTCTGGATGGGGGACGCATTTCGATTGCGGCTTTGGCGCTGGGGATGGCCGAGGGGGCGCTTGAGGCGGCGGTGAGTTACGCGAAACAGCGGAAGCAGTTTGGGCAAGCCATTAGCGAGTTTCAGGCGATTCAGTTTAAGTTGGCGGATATGGCTACCGAGGTCGAGGCGGCGCGGCTGTTGGTGTACCAGGCAGCGTGGCTGGCGGACCGGAAGGATGTGCGGTTTACCAGGGAATCGAGCATGGCGAAATTGTTTGCCAGCGAAGTGGCCGTGCGGGTGGCCAATGAATGTGTGCAGGTGCATGGGGGCTACGGATTCATCAAGGACTATCCGGCGGAAAAATATTATCGCGACGTGAAGCTGTGCACCATTGGCGAGGGCACTAGCGAGATTCAGAAGTTGGTGATTGCCCGCCAGCTACTTGGCAAGAAACAATAGGAAAATGCGTTTGGTCTCGTCGAGAGCCTCACAGGAAAAGCATGTCTGTGCCGGTTGAGAAGTGGGCGGAACAGGTGCGCGCGGGGGATGTGCGAGCGATCTCGCGCGCGATCACCGCGATTGAGAATCATCAGGCGGAAGCGGAAGTGTTGTTGCGGAGGCTTTTTCCCGAGACGGGTCGCGCGTATCTCACTGGCGTGACCGGGGCACCGGGGACGGGGAAAAGCACGCTGGTGGACCGGCTGGCGGCGTATTACCGGAAGCGTGAGGAAGCCGTTGGCGTTATTGCGGTGGACCCCACTAGCCCTTATACCGGCGGAGCGATTCTTGGGGACCGCATTCGGATGCAGAGTCACGCCAGTGATCAGGGAATGTTTATTCGGTCGATGGCCACGCGGGGATTTATGGGAGGATTGGCGCGAGCTACGGCGGAAGTGGCGTTGTTGCTGGATGCGGCGGGCAAGCAAGAGGTTCTGATCGAGACTGTGGGCGTGGGGCAGGATGAGATCGACATCGTGCGGTTGGCGGATTGCGTTTTGGTTGTGCTGGTGCCGGGTATGGGCGACGACATCCAGAACATGAAGGCGGGGTTGATGGAGATCGCGGACATTTTTGTCCTGAATAAAGCGGACCGCGAAGGGGCGGGGCGCCTGGAGCAGCAGTTGATGGCCATGCTGTCGCTGGTGATGCCGCGAGACGGGTGGCATCCGCCGGTGGTGCGGACGGTAGCGAGCGAGAGTAAGGGGATTGAGTCTTTGGCGGAGACGATTGGAAAATTTCGGAAGCATTTTGAGGCCAGCGGCCAGCGCGAACGGAAACATGTCGAGCACTGGAAGCGGCGGCTTTTGGGGTTGATCGAAGCGCGGCTGGTCGAGAGAGTTTTAGGTGGGGCTGACGGCGAAGCGCGGCTGGCTGAGATGGCGAAGGAAGTCGCAGAGCGGCGGAAGGATCCGTTTACGGCGGTGAGTGAGATGCTTGCAAAGAGCGGCGTCGGGGTCGGAGGCGGCTAGGAATGCACTTTGGCGACATTGAGGTGCGGCACATTCACGGGGGGATTTTTTGGCTGGACGGAGGGTCCATGTTCGGGGTGGTGCCGAAGCCGCTTTGGGAAAAGAAAATGGCGGCGGACGATAGGAACCGGATTCCGCTGGCGGCGAATTCGTTGCTGGTGCGGGCCGCGGGCAAGAATATTTTAGTGGAGACGGGCAACGGGACGAAGTGGGACGCGAAGTTGCGAAATATTTATGGATTTGCGGAGGGCGATCCCTATGGAGATGCGCTGGCAAAGACGGGAGTGAAACCGGACGAGATCGATGTGGTCATCAATACGCATCTGCACTTTGACCATGCTGGGGGGAACACGCGCTTGGTCCATGGACGGCCTGTGCCGGCATTTCCAAATGCGAAGTATGTGGTGCAGCGGACGGAGTTGGAGCATGCCATACGGCCAACGGAACGAGATCGCGCGAGTTACTACGCGCACGATTTTATGGCGGTCACGGAGGCCGGGCAGTGGCAATTGGCGGATGGTGATTGCGAGATTTTGCCGGGAGTTTCCGTGGTGAGAATTCCAGGGCACAATCTACAGATTCAAGGCGTGCAGATTAAGGGTGGCGGAAAGACGCTGATGATGGTGGCGGACCTGATCCCCACGCGGCATCATTTGCCGCTGCCGTGGATCATTGCGTACGATTTATATCCGTTGACGACGCTGGAAACGAAGCGCAAGTGGATTGGCGAGATTGTGCGGAATGGTTGGATGGTGGCGTTCGGGCATGATCCGGATTGGCCTGCGGGGACTTTGCATGAGCAGAACGGGAAAGTGGTTTGCGAGCCTGTTGACCTAGATAATTAATTTCACGGAGAAAAAAGCATGGCAGCTGCTAAAGCGGGAAAGTCGCAGCGTGCGAACACGCAGGCGGAGATTGGGATCATTGGCGGAAGCGGGCTGTATTCCATGAACGGTCTGACGAAGACTCGCGAAGTCCAGGTGAAGACGCCGTTTGGCGAGCCATCGGATGCCATCGTGCTTGGGATGCTGGAGGGAAGGCGGGTGGCGTTTCTTGCGCGGCACGGGCGAGGGCACCGGATACTTCCGAGTGAGATCAATTATCGCGCCAATGTGGTTGCCATGAAGTTGCTGGGAGTGCAGAGGATAGTTTCGGTTAGCGCGGTTGGATCGTTGATGGAGGATTTGCAACCGGGGGAGTTTTTGGTGCCGGACCAATTCGTGGACCGGACGAAGAATCGTGTTTCGACATTTTTTGGAGCAGGGCTGGTGGCGCACGTGGGATTTGATAAGCCGACGTGCGGGCAGGTTTCGGGCGTGCTGGCCGATGCGAGCGTGCATTGCGGGGTCATGGTGCACAGACGCGGGACGTATGTGTGCATCGAAGGGCCGCAGTTTTCGACTTTGGCGGAAGCGAACATGCATAGGCAGTTGCGATTCGAAGTGATTGGCATGACCAATGTGACGGAAGCGAAGCTGGCGCGGGAGGCGGAGATTTGTTACGCGACGATTGCGATGATCACGGACTTTGATTGCTGGCATCCGGAGCACGCGTCGGTGACGGCTTCCGAGATTATCGCCACGCTGGTCGGGAACGCGGAAAATGCGCAGCGGGTTTTGCGCGAGGCGGTGCGCGCGATGCCGGCAGAGCGAAATTGCAAGTGTGGAGCGGCGCTGAAGCACGCGCTGGTGACGGACATGAAATTGGTGCCCAATGCCACGAAGAAAAAGCTGGCTGCGATCATCGGCAAATACATTTCCTAGGAGGAGCCTGTGTCCCTACTTGTGGTGGGGTCGGTAGCGTTTGACGCCCTCGAAAGCCCGTACGGCAAAGTGGAGCGGACGGTAGGAGGTGCGGCAACCTATTTTGCAGTTGCGGCGAGCTTTTTTGCGCCGGTGAGTCTGGTGGCCATCGTGGGCGAGGATTTTACAGCGGAAGACGAAGCGATCTTCCGCGGCCGGCAGATCGATACGGAAGGATTGGAACGGGCCGCGGGGAAGACGTTCTTTTGGGCGGGGCGGTACTCGGAAAACCTGAATGAGCGCGCCACGCTAGCGACGGACTTGAATGTTTTTGCGGGGTTTAAGCCGCGGCTGCCGGAGAAGTATCGTTCGTCAAAGTACGTTTTTCTTGCGAACATCGCGCCCGATTTGCAGCGCGACGTTTTGAAACAAGTCAAGGTGAGGCCGAAACTTGCCGCGCTGGACACCATGAATTACTGGATCGAGCGCACGCCGAGCGAGTTGCGGGAGGCGTTGCGGCACGTGGACATTCTGATGATCAACGATTCGGAGACGCGCCAGCTTTCAAGTGAACACAACCTGCTGCGCGCGGCAAAGCATATTTTCAATATGGGACCCTCCACGCTGGTCGTGAAGCGGGGCGAATACGGAGCTATGATGGTGGACAAGCGCGGAGTGTTTTGCGTACCGGCGTTTCCGCTGGAGGAGCCGCACGACCCGACCGGTGCGGGAGACAGCTTCGCGGGCGGTTTTATGGGGTATTTGGCGGGGGCGAAGGATTTGAGCGACGCGACGCTTCGCCGGTCGATGGTCTATGGTTCGGTGCTAGGGAGTTTTACGGTGGAGCGGTTTGGGTTGGACCGCCTGCGCGTGCTGAAGAGGAGCGAGATACACGCCAGGGCACGGCACTTCGCGAAATTGACGCAATTCAAATTGTAGTGTGTAGAATCCTGCCATAGCCTGGGAAACGCAGGAGAACATGCTGCCTCTAAGCACTATCATCGCCCGACTCGCGTGGGCCGCTCTGCTCGGCTCGATCATCGGCATAGAACGAAGTGTTCGGCGGCGTCCTGCGGGGATGCGGACGGGCTTCTGCGTTGCGTTGGGAGCGGCGCTTTTCACAGTCGTTTCCGTGGAGATCGCGCGACGGACGGGCGACGCCAGCACGACTCGAATTGCTTCCAATATAGTGCAGGGCATTGGATTTCTCGGGGCTGGCGTGATTCTCCGGGAGCGCGGCAGCGTGATCGGGCTAACGACGGCGGCGACGATTTTCGCCGTGGCGGCGATGGGGATGGCCGCGGGCGGCGGGTTGTACGCGGTTTCCGGGATCGCCTGCTTGTTGGTGTTGTGCGCCCTGGTTCTTCTTTCCTACGTCGAGGACTGGCTCAACCTGAAGCCGCGATACATGTTGTTCCGCATTTTTGTAGACCGCGCGGACAACATGGTTTCCGAGGTGCACGGAATTTTTTCGCAGCTCAAGGTGGGAATCGATAATTTTCAAGTGTCCCTGGCCGGGGAGAAAAACCTGATCCAGTTCGATGCGGAAGTCACTGCCCATCAGCAGGAAAAGGTTCTTGCGGCGCTTTGCAAGCCGGGCGTCAGCTGCGAGATGATGCCCGTGGAGCGGCAAACCGGATGAGCACTCGGCCTAGCAGTTTCGAGATGGCGGCGGTGGCCGTGGAAGTGCGAAAGCCACGCAGACTGAATTCGCGAAGCGTGCTGGTGCCATTCGCACCAGCATCTCCGGCGGATTTTACCAAAGTTTTGGCGGGCGCTGAGGAATTGCGCCACTTGGGTTTCGAAGTGGCGGATGCTACGCCGCTTACGCCGGAAGGTTACTTCGCTGGGTCGTTATCGGGCCGGCGAAAAGAATTCCTGAGCGAACTGGAGCGCGGCGATGTGGATGCGCTCGTGGCGACTCGCGGAGGGTATGGGTCGAACTATCTTCTCGAGGGGCTTGCCGTCGAACGCCTCGACGTGCCCAAAGTGATTTTGGGTTACAGCGATTTGACCTCGCTGCAGGCTTATCTTTGGAAGCGTAACTCGTGGGTTGGATTTTACGGGCCAATGCTGGCGGCGGGGCTGGAAGCTGGAGACGGAGCTGCGAAGGGTTATGACCGGGAGTCGCTGCTTGCCGCGATTGGAAAAACGGACGGTGGCTGGACGTTGGCGTTGCGAGGCGAGGCGCTGGTTGGCGGGGAAGCGGAAGGGCGAGTTCTGGGCGGTTGCATGACGCTGGTGGAAACGACGGTGGGTACGCCTTGGGAATTGGAGACGCGCGGATCGATTCTGTTGCTTGAGGATCGGGGCATGAAGCCGTGGCAAGTGGATCGAGCGCTCATGCACCTGAAGCAAGCGGGAAAATTTGAGGGTGTTCGCGGGGTGGTCCTGGGAGAATTTCCGGACGGCGGTCCTTTGATGACGGGAAGCCCAACGGTCCGCGAAGTTTGTTTGCGGATTCTTGGTGAGCTGGGAGTGCCGCTTGTTTTTGGCGCGGCGGTCGGGCATACGCCACGGCCGATGTTGACGGTGCCGTTGGGGGTGAAGGCGCGTCTCGGAGCGCGCGGGGAAGGGGAGCTGGAGATTCTCGAGCCGGCGGTTGTGCCATGACGGACGCGAAGCATGTTCACGTGATTGGGATTGGCGGATCGGCGATGGCGCCGCTTGCGGGCATGCTCGGCGAGCAGGGGTATCGCGTGACGGGTTCAGATTCCGGAGTCTATCCGCCGGCTTCCACGCTGCTCGAGAAGCTGGGGATTTCGTTTTTTCATACCTTTGATGCGGCCCATTTGGAGCCGGCCCCGGAGTTGGTCGTGGTCGGAAATATTATTGCGCGGGGAAATCCTGAGCTGGAAGAAGTGCTGGACCGGAAGATTCCGTATCGCTCGATGCCGGAGATTTTGGAAGAAGTGTTTTTGCCTGGACGGCACTCCATCGTGATCAGCGGCACGCATGGGAAAACGACGACGACGGCGATGCTGGCTTGGATTTTCGAAACAGCCGGGAAGCGGCCGAATTTTCTGGTGGGCGGGGTGGCTGAGAATTTTGACAAGAGCTACGGCTTGGGAGGCGGAGAAGAGTTTATTCTGGAAGGCGATGAATACGAGACGGCGTTTTGGGACCGCGGGCCAAAGTTTTTTCATTACCATCCGGATGATTTGATTGTTACGTCGCTGGAGTACGACCACGCGGATATTTATAGGGACTTCGAAACGTATGAGCTGGCGTTCCGGCGGCTGGTGAATCTCGTGCCGCGGCGCGGGAGAGTTGTGATTTGGGGAGACACGGAAGAATCGGGGCCGGCTTTACGGCGGGCGGCGGCGAAGGCGTTTTGTCCGGTGGAGACGTATGGATTTCGTTCGAGCAATGATTGGGTGGCGAGCGCGTTGGTGGTGGACGGAGGAGGAATGCGGTTTCGCGTGACGTACCGGGAAGAGTACTTTGGGGAATTCGCGCTGGCGGCTAGCGGGCGGCACAATGTTTTGAACGCCATGGCGGCCATCGCCGTGGCGCACGGTCGGGGGATTGCCGCGGATGTCTTGGGGAAGGCGCTCACGATGTTTCGAAGCGTGAAGCGGCGGATGGATGTGAAGGCCGAAGTGCGCGGAGTGCTGGTGGTGGACGATTTTGCGCACCATCCGACGGCGGTACGCGCGACAATGGAAGCGGCGCGGGCGCGTTGGCCAGGGCGGCGACTGTGGGCGATTCTAGAGCCGCGATCGAATTCCATGCGGCGGAAGGTATTTGAGCAGACGCTGCCGGTGGCTTTGGCGTTGGCAGATCGCGTGGTCTTGGCTGGCGTATTTCGCGCACAGCAACTTGGCGATGAGCATCGTTTGGAGCCGGAAGCGGTGGCCGAGAGCGTTCGCGAATTGGGAAAGAGCGCGCGTGTGTTTCCAAGCGCTGACGCCATTGCGGAACAAGTTTCGCTGGAAGCAGAGCCTGGTGATGTTTTGCTAGTGATGTCCAACGGCAGCTTCGACGGGCTTTGCGAGAAACTGCTGGCCAAACTCGGCCAGCCGGTGCAGGTTTCTTCCGAGGCAAATACCAGGTGAAAAGTCGATCTTGGCGGGGCCGGGCCGGTTTCCCGGCGATCGCGCTTTTGGTGTGCGTTTTGGGTTGCGCGGGTCCAAGCCGAGGAACGATTCGGTACGAAGTGTCGATCAGCCATCCGGAGCTGCACCTTTTTCATGTAACGATGACCATTCCTGAGGTGAGCGGCGAAGTCACGGTGGAGATACCGGCGTGGAATGCGTTGTATCAGATTCGGGATTTCAGCAGCCATATTCAGCAAGTGGAAGCTTTCCGAGGAATTGCAAAAGCACCGATTGAAAAAGTGGATAAGCAGACTTGGCGCGTTGCGGGTGTCGGAACGATTACCGTTCGGTATGTGACGTATTGGGATGAGGTTGGGCCTTTTGCTACGCAATTGAACGGCGAGCACGCGTTCATCAATCCGGCGATGATTCTCTTTTATGTGCCGACTCGGCGTGCCGAAGACGTACATGTTGCGATGCCCGACGTCCCGGGACCATGGAGGGTGGCAAGCGCGGTCCCCATTGTCGAGGAATCCACGGGAGGTGCGCGAAGCTTTACTCTGGACGCCAACAGTTACGATGCACTTGCGGATGCGCCGATTGAAGTGGGCAGATTTCAGGACTTTGAGCTGCAGGGAGTCTCGCCGCGCATCGGTGTCGTGATTCACGGGGACCGCTGGAGGAAGAAGCACGTGGAGGAGGCGTTGAAGAAAATCTGCGAATACGAGATCAAGCTGATGGATGGAGCGCCGTTTGAGCATTACACATTTATCCTGCACATCGGGAAAGGCGGGGGCGCCGGAGGGATGGAGCATGCCAATTCGGCGGCGATCGGGATTCCGTCGGATGAGTATCTTTCCGGAGTGGCGGCGCACGAGTTTTTTCATTTATGGAATGTGAAGCGCATTCGGCCAGCGACGCTTGAGCCGGTGAACTTCACGAAGGAGCAGTACACCCGGGCGCTGTGGTTTGCGGAGGGCGTGACGAGCACGTACGGAGCCTATACGCTGGTGCGCAGCGGGATTTGGAATAAAGAAAGATTTTATGAAGATCTCGGGGAGCAGATCAGCGAATTGGAGGCGCGGCCGGCGAATCACTGGCAGAGCGCAGAGCAATCCAGCCTGGATGTGTGGTTGGAAAAATATCCGCTCTACAACGGGCCAGAAGACAGCGTGTCCTACTATACAAAAGGACAAGTATTGGGAGACCTGCTGGACATTCTGATTCGCGACCGCACGGACAATCGAAAAAGCCTGGATGATGTGTTGCGTGGTTTGAATACCGACTTTGCCAGGCAGGGGAAGACGTATCGGGACAGTTTGGATGTTCGCCTGGAGGCGGAGAAGGTGGCGGGCGGGTCGTTCGAAGAATTCTTTCAGAATTATGTTGCTGCGGCGGAGCCATTGCCTTATCAGCAGATCCTTGGCCTGGCGGGGCTCGAGATGCGAACGACGGAGCATAAAAGGGCGGTGCTCGGATTCTCTGCAGAGCGGGAATCGGGCGGGACCGTGACCGTGCGCGAGGTTGACGATGGCAGTCCTGCTGCGCGGGCGGGGCTGCGGCTTGGGGACGTTATTGTGAACTGGAACGACGGAGACGTGCCACAGTCTCTCGAGCCGTGGGTGCGTGAACGGCAGCCGGGCGAGACAGTGAAAGTGCGCATCCGACGAGAGGAAAGAGAACGGACGCTCGAGTTTAGATTGGGTGAAAAGAAAGAACTGCTCTATCAAGTCGCCGAAGACTCTCGTGCGGGTGAGAAAGCCCGGCGTATCCGGGAGGGATTGCTTCACGGAGTCACCGAGGCTCGGGCGGTCGACTGAGTGGCGAACGATCAGCAGTCGAGGCTCTGCTTGACCTGCGGAGCCGGATTCGAGAGAGTTCTGCGTATTCGATGCTCCGCACGATTTTCATCGCTGTTTTCCTTTCCCTCTACATCCTGATACTCGGCCCACCTCTACTGCTCTACACGCTGCTCACCCGACACATCGATCCACTCTATTGGGCGGGCATCAAGGGCGTGATGTTTTTTGTGAGGGCGGTTGGGGTGAGGGTCCGCGTGGAGGGAAAGACGAAGATTCCGGAAGGAGTTTGCCTTTTTGTGGCGAATCACACGAGCTCGGCGGATGCGCCGGCGGTGGTCGGGGCCATTCCAAGACGCATCGCGGTGCTGGTAAAGGGATCCCTCTTCAAATGGCCGATTGTAGGACAGGCGTTTAAGCTAGCGCGGTTTATTCCGGTCAACCGGGAGGATCGGGAATCCGCGATGGCCAGTGTGGAAAAGGCGGCTGAGGCCATGCGGGAGGGGCAGTCGTTCCTAATCTATCCGGAAGGGACACGGAGCCCTGACGGACGATTGCAGGAATTCAAGAAAGGCGCGTTTGTGCTGGCGATAAAGGCGGGTGTTCCGGTTGTTCCGGTACTTTGTTCTGGCGCGCAGCTGGCGATGGCGAAGCAGTCGCTTGAGATTCACCCCGGTGAGATTCTCGTAGAGTTTCTGGAGCCGATCGATGCTTCGAAGTATACGCTCGGGGAACGCAACGCTTTGCTCGAGCGAGTGCACGCCGCGATGGCGGCAGGTTTGCCGCCGGAGCAACGTCCTGGCGGGTCCCCCGGGAGTGCGTAGAGATTATCGAGAGTTGGAGGCGCGAGGTCGGCCGCCCAGGCGTTCCAGCTCAGCCTCCAATTCGCGCACGCGCTTCTGAAGTTCCGGCAAGCGATTTAGGGCCGCTACGGTCTTGAGCCACTGGCGATTGTCGACGGCGGGATATCCGGAGAACATTGACCGGGGCGGAACATCGTTGGGGACGCCGCTCTTGGCTGTAATAACCGAGCCGTCGCCAATCGAGAGGTGGCCCGCCGTGCCGACTTGGCCGGCGAGAATACAGCCATCGCCGACTTTGGTGGATCCTGCCAGGCCGACCTGTCCGCAAAGCATGGTGTTGGTTCCAACGCGGGAGGCATGGCCGACGATGACGAGGTCGTCCAGCTTGGTGCCGCGACCGATGCGCGTTTCTCCGACCGTGGCGCGGTCGACGCACGCGTTCGCTTGGACTTCGACGTCGTCCTCAAGAACGGCGGGGCCGGACTGCTGCATCTTGTACCAGGTGCCGTCCTTCTGCTTGGCGAAGCCGAGACCGTCGCCGCCGATAATGGCGCCGTTTTGCAAGATGACGCGGTCTCCGATGCGGCAGAACTCGCGGACTACGGCATGGGAGTGCGCGAAGAAGTCATCGCCAATGCGTGCGCCCTGGTAGATGGTAACGAAGCTGTGCAGAACCGCGTTGCGGCCGATGTGGGCATCTTCTCCGACCACGCAGTAAGGTCCGATGTGGGCACCTGTGCCGATTTTGGCAGACTTCGCGATGAGAGCCGTGGGGTGGAATCCTGGCGCGTAGCGGGGAGCCTGGTAGAACAGTTCGATGGCGTGGGCGAACGCGAGGTAGGGATTTGCCGTGCGCAGCGCCGCGAGCCGGGGCATGCTTCGGTCGCGTTCGATGTTGATGCCGTCCTCGACAAGCACGGCGGAGGCCCGCGTGGTCTTGAGGAGGGGGAAGTAACGCCGATTGGCGAGAAAAGTGATGTGACCAGACTCGGCGAGTTCGATACCGGCGATTCCGTGGATGAGAGTTTCGCCGGGGCCGTCGAGACGGCAGCCGAGCTTCTGGGCAATTTCGGAGAGGTTCATGGGCATCAGTGCGGCTCCTGACTGCTGCGTGCGAGTCTCGCACAGCGCAGAGAAGGAAGTCGAGCCGTCCCGAGTTTATTCGTTGAAAAGGCGCGGCTGGATCGCGGCAGCAGAGGCGGGTTTTCGACGGGCAATACCGACGACGCCTAGCACCGTCAGTTCGGTAAGCGCGGAGCGCGGGATAAAGATACGGTCGGTGGTGGAATTCAAATCGGGCGGAGTGATTTGGATACCGTGGTCGAGCATGGTGAGAAGATCATTGGGAACCACTCCTTCAATTGTCTCGCCGTCACTGTAGCGCAGGCGGACCCACAGTCCGTCGAGCTTGGGGCGGCTGAGGAAGGCCTTGCGCTCCGGCTCGAAGTCATCGGAGAATTCACGAACGAAATAAATCGAGCGCACCCTGGCGATGGGAATCTCTTGATGCTCACCGTCCGGAGTCAGCAGGTCAATGGGATCCGCTTGGCCGAGCCGCATGGGGTTCAGATAGCCGCGGATGGGCTTCTTGTCGGCAAGGACAATGACGACTTTCTTGTGTGTAGAGGCTGGGGCTCTGTTTTTCAAAGAAATCAGTTTCAAAAAGACTCGAATGGCACCAATTTGCGAATAATCAAGATGTATGTTATGTTAAGCGCGTTTTGCCTGTCAACCTATTGTTTTCATTAGGGTTAGGTCCCGGAGCGCCGGCCGTTGACCGATAAAAAGCATATCCTCAAATCGGCCTCGATCATCTCCCTGGTTACCGTCGTAAGTCGAGTTCTCGGCTATGTGCGCGACCAGCGCATTACCCTCCTTCTCGGAACATCCGCAGCCGCCGACGCCTATGTGCTGGCCTACAGAATTCCGAACCTTTTCCGGCGTTTGGTTGCCGAGGGTTCCATGACCGCGTCGTTCATCCCGGTGTTTACCACCTACATGAGCGAGAAGTCGCGCGAGGAGGTCTGGGATTTCGCGAACAAGCTTTTCTGGACACTCGCTCTGGTCGTCGCCGGAATCACCGTTCTCGGAATGGTTTTCTCGCCGGCGGTGGTTCATCTTTTCGCGGGGAATAACGTTGCCGGCGTCCAGGCGATCGAATTGAACCGCATCGTTTTTCCGTACCTGTTCTTCATTTCGCTGGCAGCCCTGGCCATGGGCATTTTGAACTGTTTTCACGTTTTTGGACTGCCGGCCGCAACTCCAGTCATCCTCAATCTGGCGACCATCTCGTTTACGTTTGTGGTGATCCGGAGTCACTTCAAGGATGCGGCCACGGCCATTGTAGTGGGAATCCTTGTAGGCGGAGTCTTGCAATTCTTGATGCAGGTGCCGCAACTCGTGCAGAAGGGGATGAACTTTAAGTTTGGGATCTCGTTCCGGCACCCGGGAATCAAAAACGTGGCGCGCCTGATGATTCCCCGGCTCTTTGGAATTGGCATTGGGCAGATCAATCTGTTCATTGATACGCGTTTTGCGACGGCCAGTGTCATGCCGGCCGGAAGCCTCGCGGCGCTATACGTTGCGGACCGGGTCATGGAGCTTGTCCTGGGAGGGTACGCGATTGCCGTGGCGACGGCGATCCTGCCGATGATGTCGCATCAGGCGGCCGCGAAGGACTACGAATCACTGAAAAGGACTTTGGCATTTTCCGTGCGCATCGTAGCTTTCATTACGATACCCGCGGCACTGGGACTGATGATTCTGCGCGAGCCGATTATTCGCGTGTTGTTCCAACATGGGCAGTTCGTCGCGGAATCGACGCGTTTGACGGCTCGCGCGTTGCTGTATTACGCCATTGGGTTGCCGGCGCTGGCTACCGTGAAGCTGGTCGTTCCGGCGTTCTATTCGACGTCGGACACGAAAACGCCGGTCCTTGTCGCTTCCATCTCTTTGGTGATTAACGTCGTTCTGAATATTGTGTTTCTTCAGTTTTTCTTCAAGCGCGTGCAGAATGGGGGCCCTGCTCTGGCCACCGCCATCGCCTGTTTTTTTGATTTCTTCGCGCTTTTCATTATTTTCCGGCTGCGCTACGGGACGATGGGAACGATGGAGATTTTGCGTTCGTTTGGCAAGATTTCCATGTGCGCGAGCATCATGGGAGTGGCTTGCTGGTTTGGGAATCGGTACACGCAGTTTACAATCCACTCTCGATTCCTCGTGCAACTTCTGGTCTTTTCCGGGCTGATCGTTGGAGCGACAGTGCTTTATTTGGCGCTGGCCTGGCTTTTCCGTTGTCATGAAATCCAGGAGGTGTACGGTATCGCCACGCGCCGGCGGGTGGGTGCCGGAGACAGATACCCGGAGCCTTGATGGAGATGACGCCGGCCATAGCGCTGTTTTTGACGCACGTGAAGGTAGAGAAGGGGCTCTCTGCCAATACCGTGGCGGCGTATCAGCGCGATTTGGCGAAATTCAATGTGTTCGCTCAAAAACGCCAACTGCCGCTTGAGGGCGTGAAGCGCGACGATCTGGTGGATTTTCTCGCAGGGATGTACCAGGAAAAGCTGGAAAGCCGTACGGTGGCGCGGCACCTGGTCACACTGCGGAATTTCTTCCGGTTTGCACAGGTTCAGGAGCTCATCACCACGGATCCATCGCTAAATCTCGAGTCGCCCAAGATCCGGCGCAACTTGCCAGGCTATCTGCGGCTCGAGGAAGTGGAGCGATTACTGGTCCAACCCGATGCCTCGAAGGCTTTGGGCTTGCGGGACCGCGCCATGCTGGAAGTTCTTTATTCGACCGGTTTGCGCGTCTCCGAGTTGATTGGGCTCCGCGTGACGGATCTGGACGCCAAAGTCGGCTGTGTCCGCTGCATCGGCAAAGGGGACAAGGAGCGCATTGTGCCGGTTGGTCGGAAGGCCTTGGGCATAGTGGCGAAGTACCTTCAGAATGCACGGCCAAAACTTTTGGGAAAGGGTGTCTCGAGTCAGGCGCTGTTTGTGAACCGGCGGGGCAAATCGCTCAGCAGGGTAGGCGTGTGGAAGATTCTTTCGGGGTACGGCCGGCGCGCGGGTTTGCGCGTGGCGCTGACGCCACACATGCTGCGCCACAGCTTTGCCACGCACTTGCTGGAGCGGGGCGCGGACTTGCGGTCGGTGCAGCTCATGCTGGGCCACGCAGACATTTCCACGACCCAAATCTACACGCACGTAGTGGAGGAGCGGTTGAAACAGATTTACAAGGCGCATCACCCGCGCGCTTAATGCGCGGCGGCGGTCCCGGGTCAAAATTGCGGTTGCCCTTGCGGCGGCGAGCGCGGGCATCCTGAAACGTGAAGGAGTGCGATGCCAGATTATATGTTTTTGCTGGAAAGCCGGCTGTCTCCCGAGCAGCGAGCGGCCATGATGCGCGTGCAGGAGCTTTCTGCCGCCATGGGGTTCAACGTGTACCTGACCGGCGGAACGGTGCGCGACCTCGTTACCGGAGCCTCGCTGCGCGACCTCGATTTCAGCGTGGAAGGGAATCCATCCAAGATCGCCCGCGAGTTGGAGAAAGGCGGCGCAAAAATCCTCTCGGAGGATGAGAAGCTTCGCCAAATAGAGATTCTTTTTGCAGGAGAGTCTGACGGCAGCATATCGGCGGCGCGCGACGACCACTATGTGCGACCAGGGACGCGGCCGGAGATCCGTTGGTCCACCATCATGGAGGACTTGCGACGCCGCGATTTCTCCCTGAACTCCATTGCCATCTCCCTCAATCCGGCTTCGCGCGGCCTACTTCTGGACCCCACCAACGGGCTTTCGGATATCGAGCGGGCTGAGGTGCGCGCACTTACCATTCACAGCTTCACAAACCAGCCCGTGCGCTTGTTGCGCGTTCTGCGCTTCGCCGCGCGGATGGGCTTCAAAATCGAAGCGCGGACGCAGGAGTGGTTTGACCTGGCTATCGAGCGCGATCTGCATCGCACCATCACGCCGGAGGACGCGGGAGCGGAACTGCGCGCGGTGGCTCGCGAAGAGCGCCCGGCCGTGGTTCTGAAAGAGTGGGAGGCGCACGACCTGCTCGAAGCGATACATCCCGTGCTTGCAAAACGGCACCCGGATTACGAGGCCATCGCGCGCCTCATGAAGGTTCGCGAGGATTTGTTTACGGCGGGCGTTCGACCGAAACTTGCGACGCCCATGATGCTGGCAGTTCTTGGGCGGCTCAAAGACCGGGAACAAAGCAACGTTCTCTCGAAGGCTGGATTCCGGTCTGCGGAAGCTGACACTATTTTGAACTTCGAGAAAGAAGTGCTTGCGGACCAGAAGGAATTGATCGGGCGCAAATTGAACGCGCCCGCGGATGCCTACAAGTTCCTGGAAAAGCTTCCCGTGGAGCGCATTGCCTACATGCTTGCCGAGTCAAACAATTCGGCGGCGCTCTCAAAGATTCGGGCCTATCTACACAAGTGGCGGCCGATCCGGAGCTCGGTCCCCATGGTCGCGGGTGAGCTGGAAGCTTTAGGCTATGCTCGAGGACCGAAGTTCGACGCGATTGTCGAACAGGTTTTCGGGATGCAACTGACGGGGCGTGGCAAGACTCCGGAAGAACGGGTGAAGATCCTGCGCAAATTGTCTGGGATCAAAGAGCAGCCGAAAAAGAAGGAAAAGGAAAAGAGACCCGCGAAGAGTGTGGAGAAGCAGCCCGCAGCTTCTGGAGCGGCAGCGGCAGCTGAAAGAGGCGCCTCCGCGAAAGCCGCGCACGGGGAAGCGCACAAGAACCACCCGGTCATGTTGAAGCAGGCTGCGAAACATAAAGCCGCACGTGAGCAGGCTAAGCACGATAAACACGCCCCGGCGGGTAAGAAAAGCAGTGGCCGAAAATAAGGAGCGAGCAGGAGAGACGGTGCCTGTGCAAATCGCGAGAATGTGATTCGCAATTCTCGCGCGAGAGTTCTAGAATCGAGATCCATGGGTCAGCCGCAGTTTGTTCATCTTCACGTTCATACGGATTTCAGTCTGCTCGACGGGGCATGCGAAACGTCCGAGCTGCTCGATGAAGCTTCGCGGCAGAAAATGCCCGCCGTGGCCGTTACGGACCACGGGAACCTCTTTGCCGCGGCCAATTTTTTCAACGAAGCCAGCAAACGCGACGTCAAGCCAATCATCGGGTGCGAAGTGTATGTGGCGAAGGGCAGCCGCCACGACCGCGGCGAAAAAACAAACGGATCGGGCGGACAAGACCGCGGCGAAGCAGAGCCGGGCATGCGCGGGAGCAACCATCTGGTGCTCCTGTGCGAATCGCTCGAGGGCTATCACAATCTCATTAAGCTGGTGTCCTCGGGTTTTCTGGAGGGCTTCTACTACAGGCCAAGGATCGACTACGACTTGCTCGCAAAGCACAGCAAGGGCTTGATCGCGTTGTCAGCTTGCCTGCGGGGCGCGGTGACGGAAGCCGTTGTTGATGAAAAGTACGACCAGGCCCGCGAAACCGCCTACCGTTTGCAAGACGTCTTTGGCAAGGGCAATTTTTTTCTGGAGATTCAGGATCAAGGTCTCGAGATCGAGCAGGGCGTGAATCGCGAACTCGTGCGTCTTTCTAGGGAAGCCGGCATTCCGCTCGTGGCCACGAACGACTGCCACTATCTGCATCACACCGACGCGCATGCCCAGGACGTCCTGCTGTGCATCCAAACGGGAAAGACGGTGAGGGACGCTCATCGCATGAAATTTGCAACCGACCAGTTCTACTTCAAGACGGCGGCGGAGATGGCTCAGGTGTTCGGCGAACTGCCGGACGCGCTGGGCAGAACCGTGGATATTGCCGCGCGTTGCAACGTCAAGATCGAACGCATCCCGAACCCTTTTCCTGAGTTTAAGGTTCCCGAAGGCCACACGGCAGTTAGCTATTTTGAAAAGGTGGTGCGCGAAGGGTTTGCCACACGCGTGCCATACCTTGAGCAGCTGCTGCAGCAAGGCGTATTGCACAATCCACTGGTGGAATACGAGCGGCGGCTGACGTCCGAAATCGAAATGATCAAGAAGATGCGCTACGAGGGCTACTTCCTGATCGTCTGGGATTTTATTCACTACGCGCGCGCACAGGATGTGCCTGTTGGCCCGGGGCGTGGTTCGGCTGCGGGCAGCCTGGTCAGCTACGCGCTGCGCATCACGGATGTGGACCCGTTGCAGT
>Ga0207144_1067_pt1 | contig 21558 bp, 18 predicted proteins | sample Alteio_BWMinHeat_FD_153583 | JGI IMG/M metagenome (GOLD analysis project Ga0207144, IMG submission 153583) | Enriched cells from forest soil in Barre Woods Harvard Forest LTER site, Petersham, Massachusetts, United States -... | ecosystem: Environmental > Terrestrial > Soil > Temperate forest >...
GTTTGTCACGATTTACGTACGTACTGGATGTATTTTAGGAATAATAGAGGCAGTATTAGTGTTGTTGCATTTATAGTTATTGCAATGATCGCCTTGAGTATTGGAGCACTCATGGTGAGCAATTTTTCTGTTTATTCTCTTTCAAAATCCTATCATGTTCTTCGTGAGCGGTTATTGGTTAAGAAAATGCTTTTTCAAATGACAGAAGAAGTAGTCTTAAGTCAATATGAGCTTTCAAATACGAGGCCTGGTCTTGGTTTGAATGCAGGGATGAAACAAGAAGTCGATTCCGTTATCGAAAAAACAGGGTTGGATATCGATGCTTTTGAATTAATGGAAGACCATCTTAAGCCGTCTTATTATATGGTTTCAAAAGAAAATTTTGCTTTTGAAAACAGCTATGCATTTTTGAGTCCTAGAATTTCGAGTTATTTAAATCAAGGGCCGTATGTTAACTGCGGTCAGGCTAGCTTTTTGTATAGCATTCATGGACGTAGTTATAATATCAGAGCAGCGGGTTATGGAGTGCCGCTTTCGAATTTTAATCTCACGCAATATGATTTGCCATCGAGTCTAGGAAGTGGCATAGGGTTTCAAAATGAGATGCTTTATACTGTCGATAAAGAAGGGAAAGAAATAGATGTAGATACTTCCGTAAAAAGTGATATTAATTATAAAAAGCGGAAAGATGTCAGTCTTTTTTGTAATGCTTATGAGTGGCTTTGGAAAAGCGACTATCTAGAACAATTGGCAAAGGCTAAGGGTGGGGGAAATCGTTTTGTTTTAGACATTCCTTATAATGGAGAACTGGAAGATAACGGCATTGCTGTTGTTAATCAAAATGAGGTTATTTTAGATTTGGAGAAGATTGCTTTTGACGTTGTCACTTTGTCAGACCCTTTAGGTGAAGGAGTCATCAAGTGCTTGCCAAGTGTCGCTAATGAAAAGCCTTTAGTGATTATCAGTTACAATAACCTAAAGTCTAATAAAAAGACCGTCTTGGAAATTGGCCAATCCTTGAAAAGGCCGATTGTCTTCTTTGTATTAAATACAGAGATAGTATTCCAGAATGATCCTTGGGTGAGTGGGGCATTTTTTCTGGATCTGAATTCGAAGGCTAGAGGAGGGCTTACTCTTGATGGACACTTTTCTTGTTATCGCGAAGTTGATTTTTGGGATATGTTGCAGCTTAAGTTTGACCGGACTGATGCAGTAAAAATGAAATTAGCTAGTATAGTTCCGCATGTATTTTTAACGGATTTAATATTAATGGAGAGTAAATGAAAACATTGAGAACTAACAAATTCGCCTATAGCTTCATTGAGCTCATGATGGCTCTTTCGATATTAATGATAATTTCGGCCTCAGCGATTGCTGTACTAAATGCGGTTCGCAAAAATCATGCGATCGAAGAGACTGAGGCAGGTTTAGATCTTCGTGAGATTGCGAAGCAGGAATTTCTGTTTCAGGGACTGAATACAGAAGAGGCTATCAATCCTTTGGAAGACTATGGAGACGTTAGCTCTAAAATAGAAAAAACTAATAGTCCTTTAAATATTCCAGGAAAAAACGATATTTCCTTAATGAGTGCCAAATTTGATACTCAAAGAGACCGAATTCATGTGGTTGGAAAAGTCATCAAGGATGAGGGGACGCCGCAGGAGATTCAAGAATCAATACTTTTACCTCCAATAGCTAATTTTTTTGGAACCGTTTCTTTAACGACATTTCCGATCAAGAACTTTATTTCTTCTGTGAGTAGTAATCCGCTTGGGACCTATTATCGATATACTACAGATGGTTCAGATCCAGTGATGTCTTCACCCGTATGGACTTTTGCTGACCTAAGTTTAACACAGTGGTCTTCAAGAATGAAGTTTCGAGCTTTCAATCAAGATTCTCGCTATACGGAGTCCCCAGTGCTTGAGGTAGCCTTAATTTTGACCGGAGATATTATCTTACAAAGAGAGGATGGATCTAACAGTCTTGGTGTATTATATTCGGAGCTAGTTAATAATGCCAATCGAATAGGCTTAATGGTTCCTGGCAAAGATCCTAATGTCAGTATTCAATATCGGATCAAAGGAGGTCACAATCAGGAGTATCAGGGACCTTTCCATTTCCCGTTGCATGAGTGGAATTCTAGTGGACTTACGTTCGTAGCAGAAATTAGAGTTCCTCAGTGCAATGAGCCAATAAAGGTTCAAGAGTTTAATTTGCATATCAAAAAGGAGCAATTAGCTGCCCCAGAAATTATTTCGCTCTGTGATGCAGGCTGTCAGACAGGATCTATTGTCAGTATTAAAGCGAATAGGAATATGGCAAATACAGTGACCACGGTCGATGGGCAAGATGCGATGTTTTATGTGAAGATAGAGGATGTTTAGTTTAATACGCATTAAATTATAATTCGGCCTTGTTGGATAGTTTTGTTAGATATTGATTATAGAATTCTTGGGCCAAATCATTAAGCTCAATTTCATAACTTTTTTGTTTTAGTTCTTCATAAAGAAAAGGGACATGCATTGCACCAACGATGATATAAAATGGTTTTTCATGCGATTTATTGTTTTCAACAATGTTGAGGACGTGTTTCAAAAAAATGTGATTTCGATAATCAATCGCGAATACATTTGTATTATATTTCTGAAAATCAACAAAGTCGGCCCAAACACGAGATCGCATGTTATTTAGTGCTTTGGCATCCATATTGACATATTCTTGAATTTTTTTGATATAATCAGTTACTTGATTTTTTGTATTGTGAGAAAATTCTTCATTATCAATTAATATTTCATTGTATAAATTAATTATATCTTTAAATAAATTAATCCAATCAGAGATATTAGCATGCATATTTAAGAAAAAAGGTTTTTCAAAAGAATGATTTTTTACTAATTCTGTGAGTTTTTTGTCATAGTCTAGCGGTGATGATTTGAGGTCTTGAAGGTTGTAAAAGGTTGTAATAATTTCCTGATTTTTTGAGTAGATGACTTCTATATGGTTGCTCGCATGTGCGAGAATATTATGCATATCTAGTAGAATGCCCAATGAATCATGAAAAAATGTGTTAAATACTTTTTGAAGTAAGCCTCTTTCTGGTAATGGAGATTGGTCCTTTAGTGAGTCAATATTTTTTATAATTTTATATAAGGCAAATTGCATATAATAATTACATGCACTTGTTAATCCATGCATATTTTCATCTTCTATTCCAAAAATAAAATTATCTTTTTCATTAAAAGATCTTCCTTCTTGCAAGAGAAAGATTTTTTCATTTTCTGCTTCTTTTAATAATTTCTGCTTGTATTTTATATGGTTTGGATCTCTATGATTGTCGCCGATTAGATGAATAACAGTATGATCATCATAAAATAGCCTACGCCATAATAAATCGATGTAGGATTCCGAATTATTTGCTGATGAATTACCAAGTGATAGTAATATTATTAAGATGGTGAGTGTTATAGTTATTTTGGTTTTCATATTTAGGAGAATTTAAATTTTTATGCTATTTTTTCAGTAGAAGTTATTTTATCTGCAGGGACTCGAAGTTTCCATTTGATTAAAGGCTGTTGTTCTATATTTTCATTAGCGTCCTATAGAGAGCAAATTTCGGGCAAAATAAAACCATAACTCATTGATATTCAATGAACGTAATTTTATTTTTTTAAAAACGAAATTTCAAATTTTTTATGGGATGTTAATGAATTTTTCCGAACATTCTTTTAATATTGGAACAAAAAAATTATTTAAATATAAAATTATTTGAATAAATTCCGTATTATCAGTGTTTATTTGATTTTTTCTTATAAAAGCATTCCACTGTATGTGTTTAGTTTTGTTTAATGCAAAATCCTTTGTTAGAGCAATGGGTTCATTATCAGGGAAAAGTGTTTTTCGTCTATGAAATGTTTTTTCTATCGCTGTAAGTAACTCTTCTTTTTCTATTTTAAATTTTTTTGTGAGACACCAAAGATCATAAAAGTCTTTCATTCTACTATTTTCAATTCCTCTAACTACCAATGTTTCTAATTTTTCTGCTATAACGGTACAAAGTGGATAAGACTGTATTTTAGGTGCAGGCATATCTAAAAGTGTTGGAACATCATTTTCTTCAGGACCAGGAAAAACCGCATCCCCAAATCCTACATCGATTTGTAATACAATCTTAGCTTTTCCAAGCATGACAATTTGTTTTAAACGAATTCCTCCATATGATTGTCCTTCTCTAATTTCTTCTCCTTTTATACTCTGAGGATTAAAAATCAATCCGTCATCTGAAACATTTAAAGAGCAAATTTTCCTAAATTTCTTTTCTAATATTTTAATATTATCTGCAGTTATTCCTAAAAAATCTATATCTCGGGTTGTTCGATGAGGGATGTCTTCCCATATTGCGAAAAGAAATGCTCCTTTTAGATAAAATTCATTTTTATATTCCGATTTACCGAGGCGATATAAAAATCTTTCCACGACATAACGGTAAAGAATATTTTCAAAAAATTCATTATTCTTTTTAGCAACATTCTTCAATCTACTATGAATAGATGCTGGTATATCAACAATGTCTTTACTCATAAAAGTGATTCAATATATGGACTCATAACTTGCTCCATGCGACAAATTTTTGCGAACTTATTTAATTCTTCCATAGAAAAAAGTTTATTTCGCCATCCATCACGAAGAGCTTCTAATGCTACATCTAAACCAATTTTATTTCTATATTTAAAACAATCTACTACTGTTTTTGCAGGATTATAAACTTTTAATAAAGTGCCACGGTATTGTTTAAATTCAATTCCCATATGCAATGCATCTTTAGAAAATCTTACAATTCTTACAGGTGGGTATTCTATGACAGGTATTCTATCTTTTATATCAATAGCAATCCATATTTCAAACGGATTTTGTGTAGTAAATTCATGAAAGCGCAGAGCTGATAATAAACAGATTACGCCACGAGGAATGCGCTTACATACTTCTATAAAACTTTGGTTTTCATCAAATTGATAATTTATATCCGCATATAAACCTCGCCCTAATTTTTGCAATTTCCCTTCTTTTTCAAGTAAATTTAAGTAATAAAAAGGAATATTTAATTTTTTTAATTCTCGCGATCTTACGATTCCAGAGGTTTTTATGTATTGAATAAGTTTATTTTTTAAATTACCCATATAAAAAATGTCGGTATTTATGATTATCTACCAACATTTTTTATATTTACAAGCAATTAATCCTAAAAAAAACTTTTTTAGACTTTCCATTATATTTTAGCTTTATCGACATACCAAAATGTGGAAAACAGGACATTGAGTTTTAATTAATACTTTGTAAATTTGCGGCTATCGTAGAATTTTCCCCAATTGCAGTGAAGATAGTGGAGACTTTTTAATTGCTCGACAGGCTATTGACCAATTGGACCTTGGAATTTTGTAACATGTATTATGCTTTAAAAATATTTATATAAGTAAATAAATTATCGACTTCGATCAACTTTATTTCTTTATTTTGGTCATTGTTATCGTATATTTAATACGTTATCATAGACTTTTTTAAAGAGGGAGATTAAATTGCAAAATAACGCAGAAATTTCATTTTTTGCATTAAGGGATGATATTGAAAATTGTTCAATAAACAATAAACTATTGCAAATCTAATTGGGTTTTCAATTCAGTAATGATTCTTCCTTGTTCTTCAAGGGCTTTCCTAAGTTGTTCTGCGCGTTCAAGCATAACTTCATGGTCCTTATAGAGGCAGGAAGTGGTATCGATAAGGATATTGCTGTGGGATTGGAGGATTTCATTAATGACCCTGAGTTCGTCAACGAGGTACCCCTAAAGCATCGATTAAAATTTTTTGTTCTTCGGATATTTGATTATAAACAGTGATCTTTTTTTCTGTATCTGGCAGTTGAAAAGATATTTGGAATATCGTTTTTGAAAGTTCAATTGCTTTGGCTGGTGATATTTTTATATTCTTGATTTGTAGTTTTCTTTCCAATTCTTTATAGATCGCATACGCAGCAAACGCTATGCAAAGATGCGCTTCAATTCTCTCCTTTTTTCGGTGGTATATAGGCCGGATCCTTAAGTCTGTTTTCGATATTCTGAAAGCCTTTTCTATTTTCCAAAGCTCCCGATACTGTTTAATAATCTTATTTACTGATAAGTTTGAGTTGGTTACATAACCCTTCAGGCCATCCCATTTTGTGTCTTGAGCTATTTTTTCTTCATCTAGACAAATCATTACATTCCCTGTTATTTTAAGAAATTTGTTATAACCGCGTTTATTGACATGTTCTTTTGTAAGCTTTCCACTCTTTAAACTTTGGCGAAGTCTTGTAAGCCCTTTTTCTCTATTGTAAAAATCCTTATCCGCACGCTTTTGAGTATAGCTAATAATTAATGATCGCTCAGTATCATATTCAATTCTTACAGCCTCACCATCGCTTAAAGTTTGAGCTGAGGATAAAATCCTTTGCTGCATGGCATATGTTTCATTCTTGATTCTTGCTCCAAGTATAAACTGATATCCCATGTCTATAAGTAATCCAATATTAGCTTTAGATAGAAGGCCGCTATCAGCCACAACTACAGGCTTTGGAAGATTATATTTTTCCTGGACTCGTTGTATTGTAGGGATTAGGGTATGGCCTTCATAACTGTTGCCCTCAAAAACATCATATCCAATAGGGTATCCATTTTCTCCGACTAATAAACCGAGCATAATTTGAGGATTTTGAAATTTACCATCCTTTGAAAAGCCAATTTTACGCAAGTCATCTTCATCTTCAGATTCAAAAAAAAGTGTTGTCATATCGTAAAATACAATACTGATTTTGCCCAAAATTTTCCGACTATGCTCATAAACAATTTGTTTTACTATTTCTTTATAATCGTGATAGAAACGATCTAAAAAACGGTAAATTGAATTAATATCAATATTGATACCATGATGTTGCAAAAGATAATCACTCGTCTTTAATTTACTAACGGGATATACCAATCTGGCCAATGTGATATGACGAAACATCTCTTCCCTTATAGCATTAAGGCCTATGGTATCAAAAGAAGATCCAAGAATAAGCTCGGGACCGATATTTGTAACTACTGGTGGCGGCCCTTCGCTAAGAAAACTCCTAATAATCCTATTTTCCTGTGTTTCAAAGGGAAGACTCAATTGAGCCCTTAATTCATCAATCCGAGCCTTCCCAATTTTACGTAATTGCTGTTCTTGAAATGCATTATTTGCAACCCCAATCGTTTCTAATATGGAAATTTTACCGTGTCGTTTCGTAACGAGTTGAATACTTATACTGCCACTTTTGTTTCGTTTCCGACGAATGTACATATCAATAAATATAAAAAAATCCTGCGAGGTGCCCCAAAATGGCATAAAAATGTTTATAACCTACTGATAATAAACGATTCTATTTTTTCAATTCAGAAAGTGACGAACTCAGGAAAAAGATATTCCTGGAATTCCGAAATGGCAACGATCAATATTTACGCACTTAGAGAAATGGATCAAAAACCCTGAAGTCCATAGAGCAATTTTACTCAACGGCCCACGTCAAGTAGGAAAGACCACGCTATTAATGCAATCCATCAATTCCCTATTGAAAAATTACGTACCCCCAAGCAATATTTTATATGCTACATTTGATCATCCCTTACTTAAAAATGTCAATTTAGATGAACTTATAGAGATTTGGCTAGAATTTGAAACTAACAAAGAAGGAACACAGTATTTGTTTTTGGATGAAATTCAATACATGAAAGATTGGCAAACGTCTCTTAAGCATCAAGTCGATTTTGAAAAGCAACGAAGGATCGTCGTTACTGGATCTGCAATACCACTTATTATCCCAAATCAAGAATCCGGGGTCGGTAGATGGCATATTATGAATCTAGGAACACTTTCTTTTTACGAGTACTTGAAGATTAAGAACATCGAACTACCAAGAATAGATCCAATTTCATCTCTATCAGTTTTGTTCGAATACGATCAAGCTCAACTCATCAAAATTGGTCAGGATGCCAAGAGCTTACTACCACATTTTAACGAATATCTAATCCGTGGTGGATTTCCTCAGTCAGTTCAAATCGATAATATTTCTTTAGCACAAAAATTACTAAGAGAAGATGTTATCGATAAAATTTTAAAACGTGATATGACTGCGTTATTTGGAGTAAGACGTATTTTAGAATTAGAACAAACATTTCTTTATCTATGCATGCACGATGAGGGCCTTCTGGATATAGCACAACTCTGTAAAAACTTACAATTAAATAAAGCTACAGTAAACCATTTTATAGAACTATTTGAATCATCACATCTTATTTACCGTCTCGCTCCCTATGGTTATGGAAAAGAAATATTAAGAGGTCGATTTAAAGTATATTTAGCTGATAGTGGGATTTCGCCCAGCTTATTATTAAAAGGAAAATCACTTTTAGAAGACCCCAAAAAACTTGGGTATATCGTTGAGTCCGTTTTTTTGAAGCATTTATTACAAGTTACCACAAATCTTAATTTGAAATTATCCTATGTGGGAGATAAGGAACACGAAGAAATTGATGTCATTGTTGAAAGCGCAGGAACTATTCTACCATTTGAAGTTAAGTATCGAGCCAAAGCCAATATAGAAACGAACACACTCAAACGCTTAAAGCTTTTCTGTGAAAAAAAAGAGATCAAGAAAGCCTATTTAATTACCAAGGACTTAGATGATTTTGGGTTTTATAAACAGAAAGATACTGATGTTTCACTTCTAAGAATACCCGCGCTACTAACTTGTTATTGGCTATCTCAGGTTCAGGAAATTTAGATTTTAATTTCTTTCGTCTTTTCTTATCCATATTCAGATTTATAGGCAACTAATGGGATTCGCATTTTTTGTCTCCCCTCATCAAATTATCATAATTTTAGTTACCTATTGACATCTATCAATTAAAAGGTTTTTCTCCGTGAAACGCTATTTATAACCACCAACAAAAATGTTGGACAATACTTAAAGAGAATGTTTCACAGCAGAGTTAATCATGAAACTTTATTTCAATTTAATCGATCAACAACCCTAAATACCCCTACAACAACTCATATCAAAACAAGACTTACCTATAGAGAGTTTCTACTAAACTACATCGGAAAACCCCTTGCCAAAAGAACTCTAGCAACACTGTGTTGTGATGAAATCGCAAAAGCCACCGAACTCCTTTATCCATACTTCGGCCTTAACAGAATAACAGCACTTGCATTTCAAATAGTTGGAACAAGTATTGTCCTTGGAATCACTATTCCTATCCAACAAAATGCCCTTCGTACATTTGTAGACGCTGCATTCAGAGATCATCATGCGTTCGACGCATACAAGTACTCATTATTGATATTTACTTTCACTAAATTATTAATCCCCATCATACACTCACTAAACGCTATATCGTGCAAAGAACTACGCGAAACATTAACCTATAAAATGCGAGATGATCTAGGGAGCCATTGGCTATCAACAAAAACCTATGTCGGCTATCTCAAAACTGAAGCAGGAAAAAATATAATCGATCCCGTCGATGATATTGCTAAAAAAACAAGCGCCTTTTGCGAAAATTTAATCAATTTATCCAATGATCGTATCAGCATCCTATCCCATTTCGTCGGCGCGCTTTATTCTCTATATTCAATTTCTACATTTTTAGAAATATCTCTACTGGGGCTAAGCTTCAACCTCCCATATCTGGTCTTAATCGCTATCTTCTATGGGTATATATACAATATCTCTGCTAGATGGGCACATGCCATGGTCAAACAAAATGTTCAGGAAAAAAGTATTGCGACTGACAAATTCACCAAACAAACAAGCGATTCTCTTGCTGAAGCTGAACGAGAATCCATAGCATTCCTTGATGGAGAAAACTTTGAAATTGATGCATGTAAAGAGAAAAATAAAAATATTCATGTCATTGACCAAGCTTCTCTAAGATTTCAAGCATTACTTTCATGGCTCAATAAAATTATGTGGGAATGGAGTGAAGCCTTAGGAATTATTACACAGCCTTTGACAGGAGCTCCCAATCCCGCTGATGCACTCAGCGCTGGCAAAAATTTCATGCACATTGTCAATCTAGCAGGTTTTTGGAACCTCAGGCTAGACCCTGTCAAAAACTTAGAACAATGTACAAATAATTTACAAACTATAATCCAAACTACTGGCCAATATCAAAAACTCACCGATGTTAAAGGAGCTAATGAAAATAAAATCACCTACAGCTATTACAGCGACGCAAACCGCTCTATCCCCTACAAGGAAGTGGAAATTAATCTTAAAATTCCCACTCAAGATCAAACCGAAACCATTGAAATAAACTTTACCCTCCGAAAAGGAAAAATCTATCGTCTCGTAGGTCCCAACGGGGCAGGCAAAACAACTTTACTTAAACTTTTAAAAGGCAATATGGATCCTACCCTCGGCTCAGGGCATGTAAAAATGCCACCCAATCACTTATTTCTCCCCAACAAACCTTATATCCTAAAAGGTAATTCATATTCCCTAATGCAAACTATCCTTTATCCATCTATGGAAAAAGCTACCAATGAACAAATTAATCTGGCACAACGACTGCTGAAAAATCTTCTATTTGACATAGTCATTGATAATTTGGCAACTGTAGGAATAAAAGACTGGTCAACAAATCTCAGTTCTGGACAACAACAAAAAATTGCAATTCTCAACTGCCTTCTCAAAGATCCAAAACCTGATGTAATCTTTCTAGACGAACCCTTTTCTGCGATGGATTCTAAAAGCAGAGAAGCCTCTATTCAACTCTTACACAAATTCCTACCTAACGTCATTATTCTTTACATCGAACACAAACACAATGACAACAACGCCTACAATGAAGGACTTCAAATCATCCAGGAATCATTTTAGAAGCAAGCTTCGCTCCCCACTTCTGCGCTTCCCCACTTCTCCCTTTACACCATCCTAAAAGCCCCTAGACTATTTCTTTAGTTATGTCCATCCACAAACCTTTTCACCATCTATTAAGTCCCTATAAAAATGACAAAACCGGCCTTATCCTAAAAAACCGCGTCGTCCTAGCACCCATGACCCGTTGCCAAAGTGACGACCACCAAGTCCCTAGCGACAATATGCATCACTTCTACCGCAAAAGAGGTGGCTGCGGCCTTCTCGTAACCGAAGCCACCTGCGTCACCCCCCATGCCAATGCCTACCTCAACACCCCCGGTATCTACTCCAAAGACCAAATCATCGCCTGGCGCTCCATTGCACAAGCCGTTCAAGATGAAGGCGCAAAATTCTTCATGCAACTATGGCACGTCGGCATGAGGGGCCATAGCCAATACAGCAACGGCACTCTTCCTCTCTCCCCCTCGGGCATTAAACCCCTCAGAAAACTCGTCCCAGACTTAAAACTCCCCTACGAACCCCCTAAAATCATGGACACTACCGACTTCACCGACGTAAAAAACAGCTTCTGCCAAGCCACCCACAACGCAATCCATCAAGCAAACTTCGATGGCATAGAACTCCACGTCGCAAGCGGCTGCCTCCTCGACTCCTTCCTCCACCACACTACCAATAAAAGAACCGATCAGTACGGCGGAACCCCAGAAAATATGTCCCGATTTTTATTGGAACTCATAAACGAACTAATCCCTATCGCCGGACCTAATAAAATTGCCGTTCGCATCTCCCCAGTCCCATCCAAGCAAATCATTACTGAATCCGAGGCCGATCAAGAAATTTTTTCCTTCCTCCTAAAACAACTAAACCTCCTCAACCTCGCCTACATCCACGCCTCTTCTGATAATGACAGCCAACACCGCAGCACTTTTCTCTCAACAAAAGTCACCACCTTCGTAAGAAACAACTACAACGGCACCCTCATCGGCGGCGGCAATTACTCCATTCATGAAGCCGAAACCGCCCTCAAAAATAAAGAATTCGAACTCGCCTACTTCGGCCGCCTCCTCATTGCTAATCCCAACCTAATTGACCTCTTAAACCAAAACGATCTCTCGGGACTTAAAAAATTCGACTCTAGCATGATCGCAAACAGCCCTTAACCTAATCATTACCGCGAATATATCTATTTCTTCACAATATTAAACTCGAGATAACCACCCTTATACTCTTCCCATCTATTATCCGCAGTTAAAACAATTCCCGTTTCATACCGATAATAGGTTTGCTCAGGATCTGTTTCAGGAAATGGATTTTCTTTACTATTCATGTCCCAAATTGCTTTAACCTGAGTCAAATTATTGATAAATTTGATGGTTATATTTCCACTTGCATCTTTTACCAATTCATAATGACTTTCGACTTCTCCATCGGAATCACGTGCTCTAAATGGCATATTGGTTCCAATTTTTTGCGGAGAATTTTTACTGTCCATAGCAACACCCAAAAAATCGACGCCCATTGCCTGGTTCATGACTTGAGACAACATAAATAGTTTTTCTTTATCACCGCCACAAAACTCCAAAAGCTTATCAATTTTATCCTCTACCCAATCCTCTTCCAAGACCAATCCGTTCCTCAGTAACTCGTCAATTTCAGACTCAGACCTTCCTGCATTACGCTCAGCCTCCCGAAATTCTTGTTCTTCTTCTGCATCTAAGTGCGTAACAAACTCATTCGTCCATTTAACCTCACTTGTGCCCTCCTTCGTAATAACTTCAGTAATTCTAGGAAAATCTCTACGAGCTGTATCAGTGATAAGCCCTTTTTCTTTATTTAATTTAGTATAAGGAGTTGCTCGGGCATCATCTCCTCGCTCCATAGGATCTTGCGAATATACGGCAGACAAATCTCCACTGAATGCTTCGGAAAACTTTTCCTTAGGATGACTGCAATAACCCTTTTTCTCCCAAATCATCTTGTTCGTTTCAAAAATTACCCTCTGGGTTAAATACTCAACCTTTTTTCTCGGTACTCTTACTTGTGTAGACTTATAATCACGATTTTTCCCCTGATACGCACTCTCCAAAATATTTTTTCTCAATCTCAATACCGATAATCGATTCTCGTATAAATCTCTCGTCTTTTCATAAAATTTCTTCTCCTCAGAGTTATCTTTTGAACCCTCAGCCATTTTATCAAAATGAAGTATGAGTTCATAAAGCACATCAAACCCTCCAGCATTTTCAAGAGACAGCAAATTACTCAAGTCTTGATAAATCGCTTCAGCCTCAGCTTTGCTAGCTTCAGCCTCAGCTTTGCTATACTGTTTCTCCATTTTCGTTTTATATTCATCATAATTCACTAATTTCTCCTTAGAGTTCAAACAATCCTCCATAGCATAAATTGCTAAATCAATAACTTCTAACTCCACTTCTCCTAATGCCACTTCTCCCCTCTCTCTTCCATTTAATGGCTTACCAATACTAGACGTTAGATCACCTTCAGATACGTGACTTTTTACAGCCTCCCGAGACACATCCCTTTTATTTAATTGCTTGCCGCTAACAGACCTCTGAACACCTTTCGGCTTCTCTTCTTGACGAGTTCTCGAAGTCGGCTTGGTGGCCTCCGAATAATCGACGGCACGCCCTCCTAAAGCTGTTTTAGTTTCAGGCTGTTTCGCACCAACAACCCCTTTGTTCTCTTTACCTCCACCAATTCTATGACTACTCATAATTCAATATAATTCTATTTTTATAAAAATCAAAAAATAGTATTATTTATATTACAATTAATCGGTTAAAGAACAATTAACTCAACACAGACAATAGGTGAAACAAAATACAACTAATTGACTATCAACAGACTTAATCTGTCGATCCAAATTTATTCTCACAACACCTAACTTCGATGAAACCGCAAATCGACCCACTCACCCAAAGTTCGACTATCAACTCTATGCTTTCCCCAAAACTCTACAGCTTCTTTGCAAAAATGCTCCCTAACTTGAGCTACCTCCGAAACAAGAATTCCACTTAAGACCAACGTCCCCTGTGGCTTAATTGCATCTAAAATGGTCTTGCTATATTGGCAAAGCACATTTGCCAATATATTTGCTAAAACTAAATCTACCTTATGAATAGGAAACCCATCGTTCAAACCCGCAGTTTTAAAAACTATACCATCCTTAATCTTACTGAATTCTGCATTCTCATTACTTATCCGAACAGCTTCCTCATCAATATCAAAGCCCATAACCGCTCCAAATCCTAAAAGCCTTGCAGAAATAGCCAAGATCCCCGATCCACATCCAGCATCAATAACCTTTAATTTCTTCATCTCGTCCTTATGCGCATCTCTAAAATCAACTAATCGTTGGGCACATAACTGCGTTGTCTCATGCGCCCCAGTACCAAAAGCCATACCCGCATCAAAGTAAACCACTACATCTCCTTCAGGAACCTGATAACTCCCTTTTTCCCACACAGGAACCCAATGTAAGTCTTTGTAATTCCAAGGCTTAAGGTATTTCTTGTACGCATTCTTCCAATCCTCGTCGTCAAGAACTGTTACCTCCAAAACCTCTGGAATGCTCAAAAATACAGTCCTCAGCTCAGCCCAACTTCGGAGCGCAACCTCTCGCGTATCAAAATAACCAAATAATCTATAGGCATCATTATCCGTTTTTTGAACGATCGACCAATGAGAAAGCTCTAATCCACAGAAATAATCTTCAAGAGGAATCGCAAGATCACAATCAATAACACTATCTATCTGCACCATAATTTATTATAAAAAACCAATTCATTCACCATCCAAATTCTAAAAAGTATGCGCTGCTTTGGCTATCTTTTTAATCAATCCCGTTGTACTATATCCCTCAAGAAATGGAACAAACTCAATCCTAGCGCCTACCTTTTCAAGAGCTGCCCGTTCTTGAGCATTCAAGCTCTCAACAGTGTAATCCCCAGCTTTTGCATAAACATCCGGTTTAAGTGCTAAAATTTCCCGGTCTAAGCGCTCAGCCTCAAAAATCACGATACCATCGATCATCTCAAGACCTGCCAACATATACGCACGCTCCTCGTTCGACATCACAGGCCTGGTCGGCCCTTTCAAGCCTTGAACACTCTTATCTCCATTTAAAGCAATCCACAAAATATTTCCACGCTTTTTAATTTCACGTAAATAACTTAAGTGCCCCGGGTGCAACAAATCAAAACACCCATTGGTGAGAACAAAAATTTTGCCCTCTTTTCTTGCTTGTTCACGGATAGCAACGGACTCCTCAAGGGAATGTAATTTCGGGTTATTTAAATCAATCTTACTATCCATACTTCAACGTTTATCAAAAAATCGCTTGGCTTTTTCAAAAAACCCTTCCCCCACAGGATGATCTGCATCACCACAAACCACGGCAAAAGCCTCCAAAGCAGTACGCTGCTCGTTATTTAACTTCTTAGGAACTTCAACTTCAACATGCACAAGCTGATCTCCGTGATGATGACTTCCTCTCAAATTCGGCATCCCTTGACCCTTAACTCTAAACGTCGTTCCGGTCTGCGTTCCAGGAGGAATCTTAAGCGCCACTCTACCACTAAGGGTTGGGACATCAATAGTTCCACCCAATGCCGCCAACGTAAACTTTATGGGCACAGTGCAATAAAGATCGTCGCCATCGCGTTCAAAAATTTCGTGATCTTTTACGTGTATAAAAATGTAGAGATCTCCCGCAGTACCCCCTTGAATGCCCGCTTCACCCCCTCTGGCCGAACGAAGCTTAGATCCCGTACTAACACCCGCAGGAATTTTAACCTTCAGCTTAGTAACATCCTTAAAACGCCCCTCTCCATTGCATTTAGTACAAGGCTTCTCAATCATCACACCTGCACCCCGACACGTGGGACAGGTCTGACGAACACTAAAAAATCCTCGCGAAGAAATTACTTGCCCACTACCCCGACAAGCCGTACAAGTCACCTTTTTTGAACCCGGCTCAGCACCACTCGCGTGACAGTGATCACAACTAATAAAATGACGGTACTGAATTTCCTTTTCTATACCGGATGCTGCTTCCTCCAACGAAATGTCTATATCATACCGCAAGTCTGAACCATGCCGAGAGGCCCCGACACCACCACCGCCGAAAAATTCCTCAAAACCACCGCCGCCACCACCACCAAATACTTCACGAAAGATATCAAAAGGATCGTGGAATCCACCACCGCCGCCGCCACCACCAGCTCTGCCTTGCTGAAATGCTGCGTGACCAAATCGATCGTAACTCTCACGTTTTTTGGGATCTTTCAATACTTCATAAGCCTCAGAAACCTCCTTAAACTTCTCCTCCGCCGCCTTGTCGCCCGGGTTCTTATCTGGATGATATTTCACGGCCATTTTGCGATAAGCCTTTTTCAAGTCCTCCGCACTAACATCACGAGAAACCCCTAATAACTTATAATAATCTTCTTGAGCCATCGTTAACCTCTATTTCTCGGTTTTGGAACTATCAACTTGTCCACTCGAAACAATCACAGATGCCGGACGAATCAATCGACCATTCAACCGATATCCAAGCCGAACAACAGCAATAACCTTATTTTCTTCAACTTCCGTACTGGCAACTAAAGACACACACTCATGTTCATTATGATCAAATGCGCCGCCTTCCGGATTCAATTCCTCCACTCCATTACTTATAAGAACAGCCTTAAACTGATCAAATACCATCTGCAACCCTTCCAAAATACTTGAAGCGCTTTCCCCTTTCTTAGCAGCCTCCAACCCCAACGACAAATTATCCAAAACAGGCAACAAATCCTCGATTAACGAAAATGCTGCACTCTTACGTATCTCCTCCATTTCACGCACCATACGACGCCGATAATTATCAAAATCCGCCACCGTACGGACATAATTTTCTTTGCTTTTATCAACCTGATCCTGCAAAGCTTCAATCTGCTGGAGTAACTCATTCAAGCCACCACCCTGCTCAACAGCAGCAACGTCTTGATTACTTGTAATATCAACTACTTCTTTCTCAAGTTCATCCTCTTCACCATTCATAGCAATATAATATGTTTTCTAAAATAAAAACCTATTATAACTACTTTGATTCCTTTTGCAAGAGTCGAAATGCTTTTTCTACACCCTTTTGCACACCATCCATTATCTTGGATTTTAAGGCCCCAGCCTCCACAGGCAAACCCAGCAAACTTTGCGCCAAATTTAACGCTCCATTAGTACTAAAATCTGCGATAAGTTGTTGTACAATAGACTCTACATCGGTAACATCCGTAAATTCTTTACTATAGTCTATTGAAAAATTATGCGCGTCATTCTCAGACACAAAACCCACCATATCCATTCCGCCCACCTTAATAACCAATTTCTTAATAATGTAATCATCCTCATTATCATCTAAATCAAATTCCTTAACTTTAGCCCTCGCCTCTGCCGCAAGCTTCTTCACTGATGATGGCTTCTCCTTTTTTGTCAATTTATCAAAAAATTCTATTAAATTAATTGACCCTTGCGCATTTTTAACCCACGTAATCCTGTCTATATCAATTAATACATAATCAAACACAGCCCTATGCTTATAAGCAGATCTAGGCTCGAACTTCACGAAAATCTGTTTTATCTGCATGAAATTCTTATTCTGATAATAAGGCGGATTAACCAAGGTTATCCCCTCGGCATCAAAACTGCCCGAAAAAATTTTCAAATCCACCGAATTTATATTGGAAGAAAACCCTGTCCTATTCTCGATCCACGAATCTATCACTTTAGGCGCCAGCTTGGGAAAGCCCCAAATAACCAGCCCCACCGCACAAACCGCAAGAACAAACACCAAAACCACTAGGCCCAACAATGTTTTTAACAAAAATTTCATAAGTGTTATAATCAAATAAAATTAAAATTTAACGAAACCAATCAATGGTAAACATAATAAAGAATCCGATGGCTTCCAAGACAAATTTTCTCAAAAAAATTTCTTATGCTAATTCCCTCTTTGAAATAGAAATTGGTATAACTCACAATTACCACACTACCCCAATAATAGATTCCCTTGCCACCGGCCCAAAAACACGGCTATCGTCATGCTGCGCAGAAAGATTATCTGATAATACATAAACATGAGCTAACGGAACTTGAAGCGTTTCATCGATAGCATATGATCCATGCTTCCAATTAGACCAATTTCTATGAATCTCAACATCCTGAAGAATAGCTTCATTAACAACTACACCTCCTTCGATAAACTTTATCATATCCCCCTCCAACGCCACAACACGGGATACCCAAACTTTCCCCTCATGCTTAAATACAACGATGTCGTTTATTCGATATTTCCGTAAATATGGCGATAGAGAATTCACAAAGCATAGCTGCCCATCCATTATCGTTGGCTCCATGCAATCACCCGAAACACGATATGGATTCGCCAACATTCTAAATGCCAGCCCAATCACGATCAATAAGATAACTACTAGAACAATAATTTTATATTTATTTCCCTTCATAAATTTTAAAGATTTAAAATTTATCGGAACCAATCAATGGTAAACATAATAAAGAATCCGATGGCTTCCAAGACAAATTTTTCTTGGTTGCTTAAGAAAAATACATTATTTATTAACTGAAATGATTTTAGCCATTGAAAGTTCATGTGATGAATCTGCTCTTGCCCTTTTTTCTGAACAAAAGGGTATCTTGGGTGAATGGGTATATAGCCAATTAAATTTACATCGAGAGTACGGAGGTGTTGTCCCATCTTTAGCGAGCCGAGAGCATTTGAAAGCTTTTGGACCCTTATTAAAAAACGCCTTGGAAGTTTGTCCTGAAACTCAAATTAGTAAAATTGCAGTTACATATGGACCTGGATTAGCGGGATGCCTCGCTCTAGGTATCTCGTTAGGGAAGGCATTAGCGTTATCATTAAAAGTACCTTTAGTAGGAGTTAATCATCTCCGTGGGCATGCTTATTCTCCATTCATTAATTTGCATCAAACATCTCCAAAGGAATTTGGAAATGTTTTTCAACAATTACTTCCTCATTTGGGTTTAATTGTATCCGGAGGGAACACAATACTGTTTGAAATTGATAAGGAAAGAATTATTAAAATTATAGCACAAACGGTTGACGATGCTGCTGGAGAAGCTCTTGATAAAGGCGCTAAGTTACTAGGAATGGAGTATCCTGGAGGAGCTTTAATTGAAAAAACTGCTAATAAAGGGAAAGTTGATGCAATAAAGTTCCCTCAAGCTTTTTTAGATAAGGATGAGATGCGGTTTAGTTTTTCTGGACTCAAAACGAATCTTCGTTACCGCTTAGAGAAAATGACAAATTTGGAGTTTCAACAAGAGCTCCCGAATATCTGTGCAAGTTATCAAGAAGCAATTGTACAAGTTTTAATTAAAAAAACTCAACAAGCTTTAGAGGGAAGGGAATACAAAAGTATAGGACTTTCAGGAGGGGTTTCAAATAATATGCGTCTACGTGAACTTTTTACTGAATTAGGGCAAAACCATCGAATCCCTCATTACATTGCTGAACCAAAACATACAGGAGATAACGCAGCAATGATTGCGTTTGCAGCCTACGTAGACCCGAAAGGCACAATCGCCGATGAAAGCCACAAGCTTTCTATTAGTCCCTCTGTTACAATAAGTTATATAAACCCATCTTTAGCTTAAATTTTAAAAGCGATTAGAGATTGGTAATTTTGCATTTTTTTTTGAAATATAGTCTCTTCTTCAAAAGGCCAAACAAAATTATTGTCAAGTTGCCAAGATGGATGCTTTTTAAATTTATTCAGTGCCCAATTAAAATATTCTTCATGGTCTGTTCTGAAGCATAACTTACTTGAACACAATGCCTTAGCAGACAATAAATTGAGAAATGTATCTTGAATTATGCGATTTTTATGATGACGAGTTTTAGGCCAAGGGTCAGAAAAAAGAATAAAGATTTCGTTTATTGAAATACTTTCAGGCAGAGCTTCTAGAAATTCAGTCGCGTCAGCCTTTACAAAGTGTAAATTAACAAGATTGGCGCGATTTTGTTTCTTTTGAGCTCGCAGAATACGTTGACCACAGAAGTCTACGCCGACACAGACTTTTTCTGGATGAGCTTGCGCATAGCTAGTTAAAAAATGTCCATGTCCACAGCCAATTTCTAACGTAATTACTTTAGACGGGAATAATTTTAAACATAAGTCGTTATAACGTTGTTTACGCTCTTTTGTTTCTTGTAATATTAATTCGTATGAAGACTCCATTTTTACAGTAATGTAGATATTTTTTTAAATAATTCAAGAAAGATCCTGATGCTCGCTATAAAACCATTGACAAATTATTGCCCGCATCATATGATAGCCATAAATTAATATTATAAAAACAAAATGCAACCACATAATAGATGCGCACAATCAAATAATGGAAATACAAATAATGGAATAAATTTGTATGGCTATAATGTTACAATAAACACATTCAATAGCAATAATGCTATTTCAAACAATGCAACCAATGCAATAACTACATTTCCTGTTTATAGAGGACCGATTAACCGAGTGGTAGAAATTCGTCCAACCACATCTCCCACTAAACGAACAGCTGATCCTTCTTTATCTTCACCAGCTAAGAAGCCAAGGACACATGGAGAAGCAATAGCAGTTTCTGCAGTTTTAAATAATAGCGAAATTATATCAATTTGTGAACAAAAGATTGCTAATGGAAACTGGGGCGCTGCTAAGACTATTATTTTAAACAATACAACTCTTGATGATAATGAAAAAGCAGAATTATGCAACAAATTATGCTTCAATCTGTTAAGCGATGGACACTTTACCGAGTCAAATATTATTATTAACTCGTTAATGAATACAATAAGATGTAATAGCAACAATTTAGCAAATCTTCTCTCTAAGCTATCTGTGGGATACTATTATCTTAAGGTATATTCTGAAGCAGAAAAAGCTGCAAATAGCGCATTGGAATTAACCGATGATGATAATCTAAAAAGCAGATTACATAATAATTTATCAATGATATATTTTGCTCAAAATGATTTTCCAAATGCTATCCTTGCGGCAGATAAAGGGCTAGCCATTAAGTCTCTTTCTGAAAAATGCAAAAGCTCATTGTCTAGTAATTTAGAACTAGCAAAAGAAGCCCTATTCGAAATAGAATTGAATAAAAATAAAATTGAAGAAGAAAAATCGAATGATCGTAGGAGCGTATTTGCATGCATAAATCTTTGTAAAGAGAACCAAGATAATCCAAGCCTTATTATTGATTTTGCAAAAAAAGGACTGGAACTTAGTTTCACTGCAGAACAAAAAAACAAATTAAAGATATATTTATTTGATGCATTGTTTGCTCAGAAACGTTTTAAAGAAGCAAAAAAAATTGTAGACCCAATAATTGCAAACAAAATGTATAAATTCAACCTTAGCATAGAATGGCATATACGCAAAACTCGGGTACTTATTAAACTGGAAAAATGGGAATTCGCTGAAAACCATACAAAAAAAGCAATAGAAGAATTTTCCGATGTTGACTGCGATTCACTTGGAGAATTATATTTTTATTTATCTGAAATAAATTTACATTATAAT
>Ga0207144_1068_pt1 | contig 21265 bp, 23 predicted proteins | sample Alteio_BWMinHeat_FD_153583 | JGI IMG/M metagenome (GOLD analysis project Ga0207144, IMG submission 153583) | Enriched cells from forest soil in Barre Woods Harvard Forest LTER site, Petersham, Massachusetts, United States -... | ecosystem: Environmental > Terrestrial > Soil > Temperate forest >...
ACGACCTCCTGGCCGATGAAATTTTCAGCAGCGCTCAGAGCAAAAAGAAAGCGCGCGAAAGGGATGGACTGGCGGTAAAGCATAAAAATAATTCCGGTGGAGTCACGGAGTACCAGATCGGGACTCCAGAAGGCGCCCGGCGCACCGCGACCGAGAATCTCGCCCCTGAGACGAACCGCGCGGGGGCGCATCTGGGAAACTTCGAGGTCTTCCAGGAGCGAACCAATATTGGCGTCCTCGAAACTTCCCCGATAGCGGTACAGGACGCGGAACATCCAAGCAACGCTGGTCGAAATCAGCAGGAGGGGCTTGGCGTCCGGGGGCAGAACGATGCCGAAAAAACTGAGCCAACTGGGAACCAGAAAAACAATCCAGAGAGCCAAAATTCCAAGTACAGGCGCGGCCCATACTAAGACCTCAAGGGGAAACGCCGGGGAGAAACGGCGTTGATCCACCGGAAGAGGATACTCGACGGACTGGTGCATCGCTTGGGCCTGGCGGTTCAGTTCGCGGACACGCAGGGCAGTGAGGGGATGAGTGGAGTTCAGCTCATAGAGCTTCGCCCAGGGATTCACCAGATCCCAACGCATGACCGCAGCAGCTTCGGTTGGATTTGCCCTCCCGAGAGCTAGGGCCGTGCCGGAATTCAAATTGGAGATGCCCATAAGACCGAGAGCGCCTCCCAGGCGGCGTTCGCGGCGCCAAAAAGTCTTTTCTTCCTTGGGGCCTTCGGCCATCGCTCTCCGGAATTCCCCCTCGGCGCGGACCATGCCGTACGCTATCTTGACTAGCGCGGACGAAAGTGCGTCAGGCGTTCCGGTGACTTCGGCAGAATAATGATCGGCAAAATATTCGCGAGTGCGATTCAATAAAAGCACCACGAACTGGCTCAACAAATAGCAGAGATATGCGGTATAGGCGATGGCTCGGACATTGCTGATTCTTTCCGTGTATATGTAGAACTGATAGAGCAAGAGCGGAGCGAGCGCCGCGATAGTCATTACGGCGAAGTCCCAGTGCTCAATGTGACCAATTTCATGCGCCAAAACGGCATTGGCTTCCTCTGGAGTGAGGACTTCCAGCAGGCCCGTGGTGACGACCACTCGGGCATCACTACGCAGGCGACCAAAAGAAAAGGCGTTAGGGGTGCCGCTCGCTATGATGCCGATTCGCGGAGGTTTTAGGTTGCGGGAGGCGCACAGGCGCTCGACGAATTCCCGGTTTGCGACCGGGAGTCCTCCGCCCTGGTCATACCAGCAGATATCCATCATCCATTCAATTAGTTTGGGACTGATGAGGTATTGGAGCCCGACCATAACGATGGGAAAGGCCAACGCGACCCACAGGGGGCCTCCCGCATGGGCGATATAGGCCGCGCCAATGGCGAAGACTATTCCGTACAGCGCGAAGACGATCAGGATAGAGCGGGTGAGGAAACTCATGGGCTTCTCAGGATGCTCCAGGCTAGAGGATGACCAAGTTCCTTCTTGCTGTTGATCTGCGAGGGATTGTACTGCACAAGGGTGAATTGGCAATACTCAAAACAATGATTCTTTGAACTGCCGCTGGCTGCGCAGTGTGGGCTTCCACACGGAAAGGAAACCGGACAGGAGGAAAAAATCCCCTACAGGGAGCGGAGGAGTTTGTAGAGTTCGTTGGCGGCGTCGAAGTCGGCCTCCAGGTCCCTGGTGGCTAGGCGTTCGCGCAGATCGTCGATGCGGCGTGCGAAGAGATCGAGGGCGGCGGAGAGGACTTCTTTGTTGGTCAGGACGATGTCGCGCCAGGTGGAGTAGGGACTGCCGGCCAGGCGGAGAGAGTCGCGCAGACCGGGTCCGGCCAGCGTGATGGGCAGCCCGTTTTCGTCGAGATGATCGTAGAGAAACGAGGCGAGGGCTACGGCAGCTAGTTGAGGAAGATGGGAAGTCAACCCTACGGCGTAGTCGTGCTGCTGTGCGCCTAGCCAGAGAGGGCGCGCGCCGATTTTTTGCAGGATTTTGACGAAGGCGGAGATGCGCGGGGCGGTTTGAGCGGAAGATGCGCCGATCAGGGCGTAGGTGTTGTTGCAGAAGAGGTCGGCGTCGGCATGGGCGATGCCGGATAGTTCCCTGCCGGCCATGGGATGCCCGCCGAGAAAGAGTGCCGTAGAGTCCTCGGAAAAAAGATCGGCGGCGTCTTCGGTGATGCGGACTTTTGTGCTGCATGCGTCGGTAATGAGAGTGTTGGGTGAAGCTAGGCGTGCAACTTCTGGAAGAAGATCGACAGTGGCGCCGATGGGAAGCGCGATGTAGACGAGATCGGCGTTTTCCAGGGCAGGAGCGAGTTCACCCGAGAAAGCGTGGTCAATGGCGCCGCGAGATTGCGCTTCGAAGATGATTTCGGGGCGATCCCAGCCGGCGATGTGGATGTCTGAGGTGTATTTGCGGAGGGCGAGAGCAAAGGAACCGCCGATTAGACCGGTGCCGAGTATGGTGGCGCGGTGAATGAGGTGGGCGGAGGGCATGAATCAGGCCATGCGGCGGCCGATGGCTGGGGCGATGATACGGAGTTCGGCCATGAGCTGGGTAAAGGCTCCGGGCTCGAGCGATTGAGCGCCATCGGAGAGCGCGTGATCCGGATCGTTGTGGACTTCGATGAGTAAGCCGTCGGCCCCAGCGGCGACCGCGGCGCGGGCCATGGGAGGAACTTTGTCGCGGCGGCCGGTGCCGTGAGAGGGATCAGCTAGCATCGGAAGGTGCGAAAGTTTTTTGATTACGGGTATGGCCGCGATGTCCAGGGTGTTGCGCGTGTAGGTCTCAAAGGTGCGGATGCCGCGTTCGCAGAGAATGACGTTGTAGTTGCCGCCGGCGAGAATGTACTCCGCGCTTAGGAGAAGCTCTTCCATGGTGGCGGACATGCCGCGTTTGAGTAGGACGGGTTTGCGGATTTCGCCGAGAGCTCGCAGGAGGTAGTAATTCTGCATGTTGCGGGCACCCACCTGAAAGATGTCAACGTATTCGGACATCATTTTAATTTGCGAAAGGTCCATTACTTCGCTGACGGTGAAAAGATTGTATTTGTCGGCGGCTTCGCGCATGAGCTTAAGGCCTTCTTCGCCGAGGCCTTGAAAGGCGTAGGGTGAGGTGCGCGGTTTGAAGGCACCAGCACGAAGGATTTTTGCGCCGGCTTTGGCGACGCTTTCCGCGATGGAAAGAATTTGTTCGCGCGATTCGACGGAGCAGGGGCCTGCGGCGACTACAACTTCATTGCCGCCGATGCGGACGCCGCGGCCTAGATCGACGATCGTGCCTTCGGGCTTGAACTGGCGGCTGGCAAGCTTGAAAGGCTGCGTGATACGCATGACTTCGCGCACGCCTTCGAGGAGCTCGAAGTCCCGGTGGTCGAAATCGCGATGGACGCCGACGGCGCCCAGGACGGTGTGGGATTCGCCCGTCGAGCGGTGAACGTTGAAGCCTGCGGCGACCAGGCGGTCGATGACGTGCTGGATTTGGGCGTCGTTGGCGCCTTCTTGCATTACGATGACCATAGGAGTTTCTGATTCCCTTTCGATTCGAGCGCATTCTAGGCGACAAAGTTGCCGGGCTAAAGCCCGGCTCCTACAAAAAAAAGAAATAACCTTACCGAATAAGACTTCGCGAGTGTTTGTTAGTTCCCTTCTTTCGGGCGCTTCAGAGCGGCACGCTCTGGGTGCATGGCGTCGCGTTCAGCGGCGCGAGCTTCGTCGATGATGCGTTCGAAAAGGCGGCGGATGGCCGCGTCCGTGAGCGGGCCGGGGTTGCTGCGTTCGGCGTTCGCTAGGACTTCGTTTTCCCGGTCCGGCTGATAGAGCGGAATGTTGGCCGCTTGTTTCAGCTTGCCGATCTCTAGGGCGCAGCGGGAACGTTCGTTTAGAAGCTCGACAAGCTTTTTGTCGATTTCGTCGATGCGGCGTCGCCAGTCGCCTAGATTCATGGAGCGACCTCACGTCGGGAGAGCCCGTGGCGAGCGGCTTCTTTTAGGGAACGCATGCGAACGGCGAGGCCCGTGGCGGCGGCGTCAATGGCTGCGGGTGTAGGATTTGCGGCGGTGGCTTTTTCAATTTCGGAAACCAGGCTGGAGCCTACGACGGCGGCATCGGCTAGGCCGCCGAGAACGGAGACGTGGCCCGGGAGCGAGATGCCGAAACCGACGGCGATGGGAAGTTGCGTGACATTGCGGGCTCGGCGCAGGAGAGCGGGGAGATCATCGGGGAGGGCGTCTTTCGCGCCGGTGACACCGGTGCGTGAGATGAGATAGAGAAAACCCGAGGAAGCGGTGGCGATTTTGGCCAGGCGATCATCGGTGGAGGTGGGAGCTCCGAGAAAAATCGTGTCGAGATGATGCGCGGCTAGAACCTGGCGATAGTCGTCCGCTTCTTCGGGAGTGAGGTCGGTGATTAGGACGCCGTCGGCGCCGGCGGTTGCGGCGGTGGAAGCAAACTTTTCGAGGCCCAGTTGTAGTACGGGATTGTAGTAGCTGAACAGGACCATGGGAACTTCGCTGGACTTGCGGATTTCGCGGACCAAATCGATGACTTGGGCGAGAGTTGTGCCGGCTTTGAGAGCACGCTCGGAGGCGCGCTGAATCGTGGGGCCGTCAGCAAGGGGATCGCTGAAGGGAATGCCAAGTTCTATGACATCGGCGCCGGCATCGGCGAGGGCCAGAACGAATTTATGCGTGGCGTCTAGGGTCGGGTCGCCTGCGGTGATGTAGGCGACGATGCCGAGTTCCCCGGATTCGCGGAGCGCGGCGAACCGTTTGGAGATGCGAGTCGAGTTGGAGGTCGCCAATGGCATTGTTTTTCAAGAAAGATTAGAGCAGGCGGGAATAGGTGTCCATGTCTTTGTCGCCGCGGCCGGAGAGGTTGAGGATGACCAGGTCGTTGGCCGAGAGGCGCGCTAGACGCTCGATTAGCCCGGCGATGGCGTGGGCTGATTCTAGCGCAGGGATGATGCCTTCGGTGCGCGAGAGAAGGCGCGCGGCATCGAGCGCAGCGGAATCGGAGACGGCGGCGTACTCGGCGCGGCCTTGATCGGCGAGCCAGGCGTGTTCGGGGCCGATGGCGGGATAGTCGAGGCCGGCGGAGATGGAATGAGTGGTGGCGATTTGGCCGTCAGCGGTTTGCAAAATGTAAGTGTAGGTGCCTTGCAGTACGCCGGGGCGCGCGCCGGTATATCCTTGCGCGGCGGCGAGGCGCGCGGCGTGTTCGCCGAGCTGGCCGCCGCGGCCGCCGGCTTCGATGCCGACCATTTTCACGGAGATGTCGCCGAGAAACTGGTGGAAGAGACCGATGGCGTTCGAACCACCCCCGACGCAGGCGAAAAGATGCGTCGGCAGGCGTCTTTCGGCGGCGAGAACTTGTTCGCGGGCTTCGCGGCCTATGACGGACTGAAAATCGCGGACCATCGTGGGATAGGGATGCGCCCCGAGGACGGAACCGAGCAGATAGTGGGTGTTGCGGACGTTGGTGACCCAGTCCCGCATGGCCTCGTTGATGGCGTCTTTCAAAGTGCGGCTGCCGGAATCGACGCCGACAACTTGCGCGCCGAGCATGCGCATGCGCGAGACGTTCAGCGCCTGGCGCGCCATGTCTTCCGTGCCCATGTAGACGACGCACTCGAGGCCGAGATGCGCAGCAACCGTGGCGGAGGCGACTCCGTGCTGCCCGGCGCCGGTTTCCGCAACGATGCGCGGCTTGCCCATTTTCACCGCCAGCAGGCCCTGGCCGATGGCGTTGTTGATTTTGTGCGCGCCGGTGTGGAGCAGGTCTTCGCGCTTGAGGTAAACGCGCGGGCCGCCCAGGTGGGCGGTGAGACGCGACGCAAATTGTAGAGGCGTCGGGCGGCCTGCGAAATTTTTCAGGAGATCGGCGAATTCAGCTTGAAAGCGCGCGTCGGTTTTCGCGGCTTGGTAGACGCGTTCGAGTTCGAAAAGCGGCACCATCAGCGTCTCAGGAACGTAGCGTCCGCCATAGGGGCCGAAACGCCCGGGAGCGAATGTGGCCGAGTGAAGAGTTGAACTCATAGCGCGGGTTGTCCTGTTTGTGGCGCTTCCAACTGCTGTTCGGTGCGGCGGACTTCGTCGATAAATTCCTTCATTCGCGCATGATCCTTTTTGCCGGGCTTCGATTCGACGCCGCTTGCGACGTCAACCGCATACGGGCGAACAGAACAAATCGCGGCACCGACGTTTTCTGGCACAAGACCACCCGCTAAAATGATACGGTGTGCGGCGGCGGCGCGCCGGGCGACATTCCAGTCGGCGCTGGCTCCCGTGCCGCCAAATTGGCCCGCTCTTCGGCCATCCAGTAGAAAAGCGAAAGCGTCGTGATATTTGTCCAGGGATGAAAGCGGAAAATCGGTTGCGACGCGAAAGGCTTTGATGACCGGAACGGTGCGCATCACTTCGGAAACGATGGTGGGAGACTCGTCACCGTGGAGCTGAGCAGCGTTGAAGCGCACAAAAGCGTGGAGCGAATTGATTTCCGCGGGCTTGGCGTTCACAAAAAGCCCGACGGCCTGGACGCCCGGAGGGAGTTTCGCGCGTATTGTGGCGGCCTCCACAGTGGAAACGCGGCGAAGGCTTTTCTCGTAGAAATTGAAGCCGAGCATGTTGGCGCCTGCGTCGCAGGCGGCCACAGCGTCCGGCCAATTGGTGATGCCGCAGATTTTGACGAGGATCATGGTGTGCTACACCGGAAGCGCGGAGCGGCCGAGAAAAGCTCCGAGAGCGGCCGCCGGATCGGGCGAGAGCATGAGACTCTCACCGATGAGGAAGGCGTCGAAGCCAGCTTTGCGAAGTTTGGCGAGATCGTTGTGCGTGCGGAGGCCGGATTCGCTGACGGCGATGCAGGTGTCGGGAATGTGCTCGATCAGCTCGAAAGATGTTGCGACGCGCAGATCCAGAGTTTTCAGGTCGCGATTGTTGACGCCGATGATGCGGGCTTCGGCGGCGAGAGCGCGGTCGAGTTCGGCGGCGGTGTGTACTTCCACGAGCGGTTCCATACCGATCTGGCGGCCGAGGGCGATGAGGTCGCGAAGGAGTTCATCGTCGAGAGCAGCGACGATGAGCAGGAAACTGTCTGCGTCGTTCGCGCGCGTTTCCCAGACTTGCCAGGTATCGAAGATGAAGTCCTTGCGAAAGACGGGGAGTTTTACGGCCTCGCGCGCGTCACGGAGATTTTTCAGCGAGCCGCGAAAAAATTCTCCTTCGGTAAGGACGGAAAGCGCGGCGGCTCCCGCCGATTCCAAGGTGCGTGCCAGCTCAACCGGGTGGAACGGATCGCGGAGAATTCCTTTCGAGGGAGAGGCGGGCTTTAGCTCTGCGATAATGCTGAGCGCGTCGCTCGTGAGCGCAGAGGGAAAATCCCGAACAGGAGTAGCGGCGTTGACGCCATAGCGCAAGGCCGCTTCCGGAAGGACGCGTTTGCGGCGGTTGACCTCCAGACGGCGTGCGTCGAGGATCCGGGCAAGGACGGTGCCACTGTCAGCATGGGCGCTCATAGCCATTGCTTTGTATGCTAGAGGCGGAAGGTAGTAGTGTCAATTGGGGGCACGACGGAAGCCGAAAGTTCACGGTTGCAGGTTGCACGTTGCGGGCTGAGAGTCACTAGAAAACAGCCTTCTAGGAAAATGTTGTCAACGGGAGAAGGAATGGGATACCGAGAAGAGTATGGGTTGTTGCTGGAAGAGCTTGCCAAGGAAGCGGATGCGATTGCCATGCGGTTTTTCCGGGCAGAGGAAATTCGCATTGACAGGAAGGATGACGGCTCGGCGGTGACCCAGGCAGACCGCAGTGTGGAAGAGATGGCGCGGGCCAAAGTGGCGGCTAGCGGGTTAGCGATGGACGTTTTGGGCGAAGAGACGGGTGGCGGGAATGCGAAAGCTCCCGCTACGACGGGCCGGGCTCGCCTGATTATTGATCCCATTGACGGGACAGAAGAATTTTCGCGGGGGATCGCGACATTTGGGACGCTGCTGGGAATCGAGCGCGATGGAGAGATCGTTGCGGGGATGGCAAGCGCGCCGGCGCTGGGCGTGCGTTGGTGGGCGTATCGGGGCGAAGGCGCGTGGAGGAATGCGCGGAGAATTCACGTTTCGAACGTCGAAAAGTTGAATGCCGGAATGGCCTTTACCGGCGGTACTGGCCAGAATAAGAATCGCGAAAAGATAGAAAAGATGAGGCGACTTCTGGATGCAGCCCGGCACGGGCGCTCGCTCGGCGGATTCTGGCAGCACATGCTCGTGGCCGAGGGATCTACCGAGGCGGCGCTGGATTTGCATTCGAAGCCGTGGGACTTGGCTCCGCTGGGGCTGATTGTGGAGGAAGCTGGGGGACGGGCAACGGACGTGGACGGAAAACGCTCAATCTACAGCGGAAATATGGTGAGCACCAATGGGAAGATCCATGATGAGGTGCTTGCGCTTTTGCAATGAGGAAGAAAGTGGATGCGAGACATTTGGAGTTTGTCGGCTGATCGACAGCTTTCGCGGCGGGTCGGCAAGCAGCAGAATTCTTCTGAGCTGGAAACAGCTGTCCAAATTGGATGTTTCGCCTTGAGAGGCCAATACCTACCCTTAGCGGCGGGCGGAAAGCCAGACATGGTTTCGCGAAAGGTTCCCGCGGGAGAATTCGAATGGACATCAAAGCGCAAGCCGAAAAGGCCGAGAAGTTTAGGAAGCTACACCAAGGGGCGCGGATTTTGGCGCTGCCCAATGCTTGGGATGCGGTCAGCGCAAGAATCCTGGAAGAAGTCGGTCATCCCGCGGTCGCAACGAGCAGCGCAGCCGTGGCGTTCTCGTACGGCTATCCTGATGGGCAGCGCATTTCTCGAGGCGAGATGTTGGACGCTGTCGCGAGGATTACGCGTGCAGTGAGCGTTCCAGTCAGTGCGGACTTGGAGTCTGGTTACGGCAAGACGCCGGAACAGATCGCTGAGTTCACGCGGGCCATGGTGGCCGCCGGAGTTGTGGGACTGAACTTTGAGGACGTGACCGGAGACGACGAGAGCACGCACGTCGAGCTGGGCTTGCAGGTGAAGAAGATTCGTACGATTCGAGAGACTTCGGCGGCCCTGGGTGTGCCGCTGGTGATTAACGCGCGTACGGATATTTATTTGATGCCCATCGGGCCTGCCAGCACGCGGTTTGAGCGGACGGTCGGGCGGTTGCGCGCGTATCGTGAGGCGGGAGCGGATTGTTTGTTCGTGCCGGGCCTCGGCGATCGCGAAACCATTGAAAAACTGGTAGAGACCCTTGGCGCGCCGCTGAACATTCTGGCTTCAGAGGGTTGTCCTTCGCTAGACGAGCTTGAAAAAATGGGAGTGGCTCGGGTGAGCGCGGGATCGTCGGCGATGCGCGCAGCGATGGGGGCATTCAAGAGAGTTGCGAAAGATTGGCTGGCGCACGGTTCTTACGATTCGCTGCACCAAGTGACTGTTCCTTATGCGGAGCTCAATCGCATGATGGCGGGCCGACCCTCGTAACCGTTGTTCGTGCAATTATGGCTGAGAAGAGTGCGCTGCTGCGTGCGTTGAACGAAGAGATTGTGGTTTGCCGGAAGTGCCCGCGCCTTGTCGAGTACCGCGAAGAAGTGGCGCGAGAGAAACGGCGCGCGTTTCGCGATTGGACGTACTGGGGCAAGCCTGTGCCGGGGTTTGGCGACCCGCGCGCAGAGCTGCTGATTTTGGGACTTGCGCCGGCCGCACACGGCGGGAATCGGACGGGGCGCGTTTTCACGGGGGACCGTTCGGGGGATTTTCTCTACGCGGCTCTCTATAAAGCGGGCTTTGCGAATCAGCCCACTTCAGTTCGGCGCGACGATGGCCTCCAATTGAAGAATGCGTATATCGCGGCAACGATTCGTTGCGCGCCTCCCGCTAACAAGCCACTTCCCTCCGAAATCATAAGTTGCCGAAGCTACCTGGTGCGAGAGATGGAGATTCTCGAGCCCCGCGCGGTGCTGGCGCTCGGAAAAATCGCGTGGGATGCCTACCTGGAAGTGCTTAAGCAGCGCGGGTTGATTGCCTCGCGCGCGGCCTTTCATTTTGCACATGGCGCTGAAGCGGAGTTGCCGGGCAAGGGTGCGCGCCTGTTTGGCGTCTATCACCCCAGCCAGCAAAACACGCAGACCGGGCGCGTAACGTCTGCCATGTACGGGCAAGTCTTCAGGCGCATTCAACGGTTCCTCTCAAAATAGACTCGCCAATGGTCGTCCGCGGGTGCTAGAGACCCTCGCTCGAGTGTCGGCGTTAGCAGGCACAGAGGTGACCGGAATTCCTTACACTTGGTCCCAACCTCCGAGAAGTCTGTCCTGCCCCACTTTCAACTGGCTGCTTTTTCAGCTACTTACGAGGGTCCCGGAAATGGACAGTGGCGAACAGCCTGCATATCGGAGCAGTTGAGATTCGACCCGGGAGGCAACCATGAGGACGAATTACTGGGCAGCAGCGCTGACAGCGGCACTGGGATTTGGCATGGCGAGCGCAGCCGAGGAGCCATCTCAGCACCAGCCCCTCCAGCAATGGCAAGAGAGACCAGTCATCTCGGAGGACCGCATCGGCAAAGCCGAAGACCAAGGCGTGAAGGCTGCGGACGGCAAGCGCCATGGGTTGCCCTTGGAGACGTACGGCGTTGCGCCTGGGACGAAGTTTCTGGTCTCGCTCGAAGATGACCTGGGCACCAAGGGCACGCCGGAAAAAACAAAATTCAAAGTGAAAACGCTAGAGCCGCTCGAAGCGGGAAGTGGGATCTACCTGCCATCGGGTGCGGAAATCGAGGGCCACGTGAGTCACGTGGAATCGGCAGGCACAGCCGGCCGCGCGAGACTTTGGCTGACGTTTGACGAGATTCAAACCAAGTTCGGGCGTTTGCCGATCGTAGCAGAAGTCGTGAGCGTGCCGGGCGACCACAGTGTAAAGAATAAGGCCGGCCAGGAAGGGCTAATCGAAGGAAGAAGCAGCACGCAGCAAGACGCGGCGCAAGCGGCGGCTGCGGGAGCGGCGCTTGGCGCGGTTAAAGGCGTCAAAGACAAAGACAAGAAGGAAGCCGCAGAAGGCGCGGCGCTGGGGGCGATCACCGCCTATCTGATGGAGACAGGGCGCGGGCACGAGCTAGATCTGCCAAAGGGGGCGAAACTGGAATTGCAGCTGGAGCGGGCGCTGTACCTGGTGAAGGAGTAGAGCCGGGCGATCGCCCACGGTTAGCAGTGGACCGAAGAACGAGGCTGAAGTTCGGCCAGAACTCAATCATGTTGTCGCCGCTGGGAATGAGCCGGCGCAGCCCGGATGCTGCGTCGGCTCTCGGTTTTTGGTGCGTGATCTGACGCGATGATTTACGAAAACGCAGCTCCGTTTTGAAATTGAAGGCAGCATGTGCTTGGCAAGCGTGGGGGAGCTTGTTAGAGTCGAAGTGTCCAGCCTGCACCAGAATCTCGGAAAATAAGACGTTCCGCGTGGGAAAGGCAGAATCGCATGGGCGATGAATCGAGGAGCACGATGCGCGCCATGGAACCGCTGGAGCGCAAGGACCGCGTGCTGATTGTCGAGGATGAAGACAACGCCCGCAAGGGTTACGAGCAGCTGTTGCAAAGATGGGGTTTTGATGTGCTTGGCGTGGGGACTGCGGAAGAGGCACTGGCGAAATTCGCTAGCTATCAGCCGGACACGTTGATCGCGGACGTTGAGCTCCCCGGGATGAATGGGCTGGACCTGCTCAAACAACTTGGACCGGAGCTGCTAGACGTTCCCGCCGTGATCATCACGGGCAAAGGCAGCGAAGAGCGGGCGGTGGCCGCTATCGAGTCCGGAGCATTCTGGTATATCGAAAAGCCGCTCAAGGGGCCAGTGCTGAGGGCTTTGCTGGACCGTGCTTTGAGCAAAGCGCGGGATGCGCGCCAGCTCCTTGTGCTGCAACGCCAACTGCGCGAGGCGGGACGGCTGGGCGAGTTGGTGGGCGCGTCGAAGCCGATGCAGGAAGTGATGCGGATCGTGGAGATGGCCGCACCGAGTTCGGCCTCCGTGCTAATCACGGGAGAGACGGGTTCTGGAAAAGAGATTGTCGCGCGGACCATACACAAGCTTTCTCCACGCGCCAACGGGCCGTTCGTACCCATCAACTGCTCGGCAATTCCCGAGTCGTTGATGGAAAGCGAGATTTTCGGCCATGAGCGGGGCGCGTTCACTGGCGCAGCCGAACGGCGCATCGGCTGCTTTGAACTTGCAGATGCTGGCACCTTGCTGCTGGACGAAATCGGAGAGATGCCGGCGCCAACGCAAGCGAAACTCCTGCGTGTGCTGGAAGACCGGAAAGTGCGGCGTCTCGGAAGCAAGAGCGAGACGCCGGTGGATGTGCGCGTGCTGGCGGCGACAAACAAGGATCCGGAAAAAGCCGTGTCCGGAGGCGAGTTACGGCAGGACTTGTATTTCCGGCTGAACGTCTTCCATATCAATCTACCGCCGCTGCGCGAGCATAAGGACGATATTCCTCTGCTCGTGGAGCACATTTTGCGCGACGTCAACGCGAAGCACGGGAAACACGTACGCGGGATCGGCGCGGAAGTGCTGGATATTTTCATGAGCCACACATGGCCGGGAAACATTCGTGAGCTGCGAAACATCATCGAGCGCGCGTCGATCATGTGCGAGAAAGAGCTGATCACTCGGGCGTGCCTTCCGGGAGAGTTTGGCAAAACCGCGCCGAAGAGTCCCGGCGATCTGTCCTCGATCAAGTTTCCGATTGGCACGACCGTCGACGCCATGGAGCGCGAGCTGATCCTGCAGACGCTGAACGCCACGGGAAACAACAAGACGCGGGCGGCCGAACTGCTCGCCATCAGCCTCAAAACACTCCACAACAAGCTGAAAGAATACGGCGGCGAACGCGCCGAGGCAGAGTAGGAATCCGCGATGCAGCTCCGGCTGCGAACAAAGCTTACGCTGGTCATGACGGGACTCGTGCTTCTGGTAGTGGCGGCCGTGTGCACCGTGCTGGTGGCGCAACTACTTGATCAGGTATTGCAGCAGACGGACAAAAGAGCGCAAGAAATTGCCAGTCAAGTATTCGTGCAGGCCCATCGTGCCGTCCTCAATGCACCAAATGAAGGAGTGCGCCCCGAATCGACGAGCCCAAGAGACGTTCATAACTATGTGCGGCACGCCTTCGAGATCGATGAAGGCTTGCGCGCCCAATTGAGTGCCGCCAAAAGAACATTCTCGATTTATGAAGTGTTGATCACGGATCAGGAAGGGATGGTCTTGGTGTCGACCGATGAGTCGATGCAGGGAAAATTTGTTACGCGCTGGACACCTCTTTCTCAACTTACGCAGCGAGGTTTGCTTCACGCGGTAAGAGTCTTGACCGGACCGCCAACGACGTATGAATTCGATTTTCCATTCAGCAATGGCGACGAGCCATTTGGAGAGGTTCGGGTGGCCATCGATTCCGGGCTGCTGGTGCATGATCTTTTGCCGAGTTTGCGACGCCTCGCCACCATTGTCCTTCTGGCCCTAGTAATTTCCACGGTTCTCGCCGCAGTGGTCAGCCGGGCGGCACTGGCGCCCTTGGCGAGGATTTCCGCGCAGTTGGACCGCATATCCGCCGGGCAGTACGACGCGCCCGTGCCGGAGGTCAAGGGCTTCGCAGGAAGCGGCGACGAATTGGGACAGGTCAGCCGGAAAATTACCCGGGTAGGCCAGCAACTGCGCGGAGTACATGAAATCTTCAGCACCATGCGGGAAAACATGAACTCCGTGATGGCTGGCCTGGAAGATGGTTTGCTGCTATTTACCCGGGACGCGCGCGCCGTCATGGTCAGCCCAGCCGCGGAGAAATTTCTTGGGGCTCCCGCGGGACAGTTTCTTGGGAGGAGAGTAACCGAAATATTTCCGATTGGTCACCCTCTGCGGGATGCGTTGCATCTCGAAGGTGACGAATTGAGGGAGCTCGCCGCAGAGATAGAATTGAAAACGAAAGAAGGAGAAAAGCGCGTCAGCGTAACCGTCCAGGCGATTCAGGAGGATGGCGAACGGATGGGTGCGTTGCTAACGCTGCGCGATCTCGATTCCATCGAGAGCATCAACACGCAGCTGCAGGTGAGTGAGCGGCTGGCCGCGCTGGGGCGCATCACGGCCGGAGTCGCGCATGAGGTCAAGAATCCTCTCAACTCGATGCGGCTATGGCTCGAAAATTTGAAAGAATGCTTGCCACCGGATTCGGACAGCAGCGCGAAACAGGCCGTGCAAGTGCTAGACAAAGAGATCGACCGGCTGGATGCGGTCGTGAAGCGGTTCCTGGATTTTACGCGGCCGATGGATGTGCGGCTCGAGCCTACGCAACTTGCGGAATTGCTGAAAGAAGTTCTCGAGGTAGCCCAGCCACAAATGCAAAAAGCCAATATTCAAGTGGCGCAACTTTTGCCGATCGACGTGCCGGAAGTTTACGTCGACCGCGCTTTGCTCAAGCAGGCCGTGCTGAATCTCGTGCTAAACGCCGGTGAATCGATGCCCACCGGCGGACAGTTGCGGCTGATGCTGACCCGGCGCGGTGAAATGGCAGAGATCAGCGTGGGGGACACGGGAAAGGGCATTCCGCCCGAGCACCGCCAGAAAATTTTTCAGCTCTTTTTCACGACACGGCCAGGAGGCAGCGGCATCGGGCTGGCCAGCACGTTCCGCATTGTGCAGCTTCTCAACGGTTCGATAGACTTTACGACAGAGGTGGGCAAGGGAACGACGTTTCGCATCGAGTTGCCGCTCGCGGCTTGACGCGGAAGACAGAACGGTCTCTATGGAACTGACCTCTGATGGACATGACCGAAACCTCGGCTCAACCCCAGCTTGCCGCGATGCGAGATAGTGCGCGGATTTTCTTCAGCGTGCTGGGGTCGGCGGCGATTTTCATAAGCGGCTGTGCCGCGCGAAAAAAACCTGCCATCCCATGGAGCACGGCGGTGCTGGTCCGGCCAGTCTTGCCGCAACGCGCCACGACAAACATAGATGTCGACGATCCCGCACCCGACCTGCGATTTGAGATGCCGCCTCCTCCCGCTCCGCTGGCCACCAGAATCGCTCCCGCGCGGCCGCGCAGCGTCGTGCCTTCGACAAACCAAACTGCTCCGGCAGCAAAGCCCGATACTCCGCAAATTGTTCCCGGATTATCGACGCAAGAATCGGCTTCCCTGCAACGGGAGACCGATAGGAACTTGAGCAGCGCCGAGCACAACCTCACCGCTACAGCCGGAAAATCGTTGAATGCGACACAAGCTGACCTGGCCTCCAAAGTGCGCAGTTTTATTTCTGATGCGCGAGAAGCAGGCCGGGCGGGAGATTGGGCGCGGGCTCGCGATCTGGCAAACAAGGCGCAGGTCTTGTCGGAAGAGCTTGTCGGATCACTGTGATTCTCATCGGCAGCTTCACTTACACTCCTAGGAAACCAAGCCGCCCCATACGCTACCAGCCACCTCAAGTCAACCAACGGGGTAGAACCTAAATGCACGCCTCATCCGAGGCGCCAGCATGAACCCGGCAGCCGGATGCGCTAAGATGGCCGCATGAAGAAGTTTGACGTGGCCATTGCGGGTGGCGGATTGATCGGCGCATCCATCGCGCTCGACCTCCAGCGCGCCGGGCTCGGCGTCGGGCTGTTCGACCGGCAGGAACCGGGACTCGAAGCGTCCTGGGCGGGAGCGGGGATCCTGTCGCCTGCGCCGGAAAGCGCTGCCCTGATTGCGCTGGTGCCATTGGGCAAGGCCAGCATGGCGATCTATCCGGAATTCGTGCGCATGGTAGAGGAAGCTTCGGGCCGGAGCGCGGGCTATCGGCCAAAGGGGACGCTGCAAGCACTGTTTTCGCGCCACGCGCGCGAAGAGCTGAGCACGGTGATCGCCTTGCATCACGGGCTGGGATTGCGAGCGGAGCCGCTCAGTGCGCGGGACGCTCGCGCGCTGGAGCCCTCCCTCAGCGAAGACCTTGAAGCAGCGGTGCTGCGCCCGGAGGAAGCGTCTGTCGATAATCGTGCTCTGACGCAAGCGGTGCTCGAAGCCGCACGGCGAAGCGGCGTGCAGTTTTTTTCTGCGAGCGGCGCGGAGGCCATCTGGCGCGAAGGCGGCCGGTGCCTCGGTCTGAATCTGAAAAACGAAAAGGTCGAGGCGCACTGGACGGTCATCGCGGCCGGCTGCTTTTCCGCAAATATCCAAGGAGTTGCTCCTTATGCCCCGGTGCGGCCAGCCAAGGGCCAAATGGTGGCGTTGCGCGCGGACGATTTAAAAATCGAACGAGTTCTCTGGTCAGAAAAAATCTACCTCGTCCCCAGGAATGACGGAAGAATTCTTGCCGGGGCGACCGTGGAATACACGGGCTTCGAAAAAGTGCTGACGGCCGGCGGCCTGGAAAAGATTCTCGCTGGAGCGATCGAACTTTCACCAGGGCTGGCAGGCTCGCGTGTGGAAGAGACCTGGGCGGGGCTCCGGCCGGACTCGCCCGATCACCTGCCAATCCTCGGACCGACGGACATCGACGGGCTGCTCATTGCGACCGGACACTTTCGCGGCGGAATCCTGCTGACGCCAATTACCGCCCGGCTTGTGCGCGAATGGGTGACAGAACAACGCGTCACCGTCGATTGGGAACGCTTTAGCCCGATGCGCTTTCAGTCCACTTCCGCGCACCGGGCGCCGGTTTGAAAAGACATAAGCTGCTTCGCTGCAGAAAAGAACGGCACGAGTCTTAAAGAAAAGACGGGAGCGCGTGCCTCTGCCGGCCCTTCGGGATCCTAAAGGGTCGGGCTAGAGAAGCTACGGTTGCCGAGCGGGAGGCGGCGTGATGGGCATGGCCTGTCCGACGTTGCTGTACTGAATCTGATTGCTGTCCAAAGCGAGTTGGTGTTCGAGCACGATATCGAGCGTAGAGCCGCGCGGCAGTTCGGCTTCCGGACCACGCGTCAAGAGAATCGCGCCGAGTCCGGCAACAGCGCCTATACCTGCGCCGATTCCGAGGCCTTTGGCACCATCGGCGATGGCGCCAATCCCCGCACCTGTAGCGGTCGTTTCGGCCACGGTTTGAACGTCCTTCCCCTTGCCGCCGGCGCCGGTCACTTTACCTTCGGAATCCATCGTTTCTTTTCCGCCGGAGTCGGCGCTGCGTGGAGTTGCATTCAAGTCCACGGTGTAGCCATTCGGAAAAATCAGCGTATCCAAACGCATGCGAAATTCGCCGCGTCCTTTGACACGCCCTGGCCGCTTGGATTCGATCAGTTCCCCGCGCAGATAGGAACCCACGGGGATAACGATGCGATTGTTCTGGGTGATGGGAAACGACGTATGGAAGTAAACGGAATCGCCGGCTTTGGCGCCCCGCGTGGAGATGCCATTTTCTAGGACCACGGCGACGCGCGTGCCCGCGGGAATCCAGATTTTTTCTGGGGAGCCATTCCGTGCGGGCGCAGCCGGCGGAGGAGCGGCAACCGGAGGCGGCGCGGAAGTCTGCGGTCCATCCGGCTGTTGCGCGAGGCCAAATTGTGGAAGCACAAGCAGGCCGGCAACCATGAAGCAATACCAAGGATAGTTCCGGTAGGGCGACTCTCTCATGACATCCCTCCGTTATGCATGGTGCGATGCGCCAGGACCAGGCACGGGATGCCTGAGTATACCGCTGGTAGGTCCGAAGGGAGAGTCGAATCTGGCCAGCTCACACTGACGGCCCAAACTGCCGGTGTTCTTGCTGGTTGACGACGCGGATGAAAACTGAGTAGCCTCGGGGCATATCAAGTAGCGTCAAAGAAAGAGGGCAAGGGATATGGCGAAGCTGGCGTTGGTTTATGGAATGCGGTTGCTCCCGGAAGAGGAGCTTGGCGAGCTGAAAGACGCCACAGTAATACTGAAAAATGGCAAGACCACGCGCATTACCATGCACTTGATTGAAGGCAGCAAGGAAGAGATTGAAGCGACGTTCCACGAGTCGGTCGCCGCATTTTTTGACCTCTATCCAGAAATTTAGTGCTTCGTCATTGAAGTTGCGTGGTCGGATGAAGGCGACAGCATCAGCGGTTGCCGAAATTTTCGGGATCGGCGTTGGGATCGCCCAGATTATCGCTGATGAGCACCGTGGACTGCCCAGTAAGCTCGAACCGTTTGCGGCATTTGAAACAAGCGACGAGGTCGTCGAGCCGCACCATGAAGGATGTGGCCTTCAGAAACTTTCTGCGGTCTTCTTCACCGGCACCGCGCGGCAACTCCCTCTTTTTCCGGGAAACCTTCCAGCGCACGGGAAATTCGAATTCGCCGCGGCAACTCGGGCAGACCAGCTTTAACTTTCTAGTTTCTTCCTTTTCCGTGTAAAACGCACGTTCGTCCATGGCTAGGTGGCGGGTCGACTCACCGCGTCATCGATTGTAACAAATTCCAGGCCAAGGTCACGCCAACGTGGCAGCCAATGTTCGAGTGCCGCCAGAGTTGGCAGGCGGTCGGCGTTCAGTTGGCGGTATGAGCCATCATGGAGGCAAAGGATGTCGCCGGTAGTGGCGCCACGGCCCGCAGCGCCTGCTGCGCTCAGATTGCGTTGCGCACGTGTGGCGATCGGCTCTATCCGCGGTATCAACCATTCCGAAGATGTAGCGCGCCAGTCGCCGGGGATCAGCGTCCACATGACGACGCGCTGGTTCAGTTCGCGCGCGACGGGAACCACCCACGGGTTCCGCGTTCCGAAGGGTGGCCGCAACCAGCGCGGCGGAGCGCCCGTGGCCGCGATGATGGAATAATTGCAGCAGCGAAGCTCTACGGTGATTTGATCCGTCTTAAGCCAGAAAAGATTGGGGTGAGCGTCCGTGTGATTGCCGATGACGTGGCCGCGGGCGGCGGTCTCTTTCAAGAGGTCAGGGCATTCGCGCGCGTGTTTTCCGACAACAAAAAAGGTCGCGCGCGCTTTATAACGGTCAAGAAGATCGAGCAGCTTCGGCGTGATTCGAGGATTCGGCCCGTCGTCAAACGTGAGAGCGAGCTTCCGCGGCGAATTCGTCCGACAAACCGTCCGGCCAAAGAGCTGCGAGCGAGGATAGGCCGCTCCGTAAGCGGCGATTCCCGCTGCGACAGCTGCCAAACCTGTTGGCCCGGCGATCAGCCAGGGATTCATCGGCAACATTCTCGCACGTTATGGCAGACGACGACTAGCCAGAACGGCAGGCATCGTTAGAGTAGACGCTTGAAAGGTGATAAAGTTTGCGTGTCTCTCCCGGCTGAGGAGCTTCTATGCAATGTCCAGCGTGCGGGATGAACTAAGGCGTGTCCTGCAAACTGTTCGGGAGTCGCGCCGATTTTGCCGGCCGAAGAAGCCGCGGCAGTCCCCGGAAGCCATCGCGCCGATCTACTGTCTGCGCCTGGCTTTCGACATTGCGCGCTGGGATGGCGTAGCCATCCGGAACGCTTTCCGCGACCCCCTTGCCCTTCTATATGGCGCGGTTTTCAGCATGATCAGCGTCGCAATTATTTTTATTTTGAGGCGCTGCCGGGGATGCTGGCTCGCCAAGGTGCAACCGCCGGGACGATCTTCTGGGGATGGCTCTTGGGCTTGGTGTTTGTGTGGGTCTATACGGGAGCTATCGCCTTCATCCAGTTTGGGATCTGCCATTTAATCGCCCGATGGTTTCTTGGCGCCACGGGCGCTTTTTTGGAGTAATGCACCCACTACGGCTGGGCTGGTTTGTGAATGGCGTGATCTTGATCCCGGTTGTCGGCGCGCTGGCTTCGGCGATGGCCTCGCCGCCGTCCTCATGATGGTCTTCGAAGAAGTGGAGGGCATCGGCAGCCTCGAGGCGTCTCTCATTTCGGCGGGGAGCAACGCCATCTTCCTCGCGCTGCTCTACACTCTGCCACTAGCAACCTTCGCAGCACGGGAATAGGCCAGTTGTCCACTAATTGCCCTATTTTCAAATGCTTGGGCCGCTCTGAACCTATTCAGAAGCCGCACCTCGACTGAGAGAGGGGCTGCGGATTTAACCGATTGGTTAAATACAAGACCTCGTTCGCATTCAGCCGGGGAGGCCGCGGCGCGTCTTCAGATCGTTTAACAGCCGCTCCACCTCGTTGTCGCGGTCGAGGCGGATAAGTTTCTCTCCCAGATCGTCGGTGATCAGCTCGACCTCCGCCGTGGCCACGGCTTCGCTGAGATGCACGCGGTCCTTCAGCCGGTCAAACGTGGCGCTCTTCGAGTTGTCGCCGAGAGCGGTCTCGGCGCGTGCCGCTTTACCCAGTGCCACGCTCCTGCGATGGCGCGCCAGAAGCAAATCGCGTTTGGACTTCGCTTCATCGAGCTTCTGCTCGAGCTTCTGCAACGCGAGCTTCAGAGCCTCGACCTGCGCTCTCTGGTCCTCCACCTGTTCGCGGTAGCTCAGCGCGAGCCGCTGCGACGTGTGGAACCGGTCCAGCGCGGCGCGAGCCAGATCGTCCTGTCCTTTATCGACGGCAATTTCCGCTTTGCGCATCCAGTCCTTCCCCGAATCCTCGTTTTCACGAAGCTTCTTTTCGAGCATGTGCTGGTCGGCGATCGAAACCGCCACCTGCGTTTTGACCTGGAGATACTGATTCTCCATGTCCATCATCACCTGCTTGATCATTTTCTCCGGGTCTTCCGCACGATCGATCATGTCGTTCAGATTCGCCCGGATTAAAGTGCTCACTCTTTCTAAGAGTCCCATGACATTTCTCCTTTCAAACCGCCGAAAACTATTGCTGCCAAAAACGCAATAAAAATCTCCAAGGTGCAACCGGTCGACGCCATGCCGGAGTCAGCGGAAAACCGGTCTAAGGCAAATGCCGAGTCAGCAGATGCAGGAGCCCTGGCACATAAGCGAGGCTCGACGCTGCCATATGCTCGACCAGATAGACCGCCCCTCCAAGAAAATGCCGGGCGGCAAACGCCATCACCACGGTGCAGAAGATCCACAACATCAGTAGTTCATCTTTCCACGTCATGGCCGTCCCCCAACTGCCATCAAGCGTCCCGGCAAGCCCAATGGCCTGCCGGGGCGGAAGAGAACGTTACGCCTTGGGCGCGGGCGCTGCTGGTTTCTCTGGCTTCGGCGCCTTGTCGCCGATCATCCGTACCTTGCTGAGCAGCTCCGACATCTGCATGCCGGAGAGCGCTTCGAAGAGCGCCGGCACTTGCGCAGCCATCTTGGTAATGTCGCCGGTCAGCTTGTAAGCGCCGGCTGCGTCGCCGTTTCCGGTTGAGACGATGGTGACCTTGTCCACCTTGCTGAGCGGC
>Ga0207144_1069_pt1 | contig 20967 bp, 27 predicted proteins | sample Alteio_BWMinHeat_FD_153583 | JGI IMG/M metagenome (GOLD analysis project Ga0207144, IMG submission 153583) | Enriched cells from forest soil in Barre Woods Harvard Forest LTER site, Petersham, Massachusetts, United States -... | ecosystem: Environmental > Terrestrial > Soil > Temperate forest >...
TGAAATTATAACATAAGTAGAAATGAAGCTAAAATTAGCCCCCCTGATTAACTATTTGAGATAGGCATAGTCTAGAGTTCGATTAATTCAACAGGGATATTATTAGGATCGCTTATAAAGGCAAGTCTTTTTACAGTAACGCCTTTTTTAATCGGCCATATTTCTTTTGCGCCTTCTTTAATTGCTTTAGCAAAAACTTCCTCCAGATTATCTACAACGAAAGCTATATGTTTAATTCCGACCTTACTAAAATCCATGAGATCCTCAGTTAAAGGGGTAGGCTTATTATGTTCAATTAGCTCAATTACTGTTCCTTTTTCATCCTCAAGCATGATAAATTTAATCCCTACTTCTGGTCTTTCGCCTGCAACTTTAAATTTAAGGCCAAATACTTTCTCGTAGAATAAACGTGAATCAGCAATGCTTTTAACTGATAAAGCTGCATGGAAGAATTTCATAATATGCTAAGTATATCAGAGCGAGTTCTAATATGGTTAAATGAGCTCTAAAGCATTGAAGATTTTCAAAGATATTTCGGTTTATTTATCTCCCATAAACTGCAACATGTTGCCTTCAGGATCTTGAATAGTCATGCACCAGAAATCTCCAGTTGGTGATTGAAATGGTAATGCTACAAATGTAACTTTTTTATTTTTAAGTTCCATGTATATACTTGTAACACTTTTAACATGAAATCCTATCATTATTCTGTACGGGTCTTTACTTTTTCCTTTAATTTTATTATGTTTCCCTATAAAGAAAAAGTCATTTGACCCAAAATCAAAAGAAATGTAAGTGTCATTTGGAAGCTCCATTTTTTCTTTAGGAGAAAATCCCAATACATTCTCATACCAATTAGCAAGCGCTTCATAATTTTCTGACCAAATACCAACTGATAAATGTTTATCTTTCAATTTCATAATCAACGCTTTACTAAATTTCAGATAGAATTGCTATTACTTGAACCTCTATTTGACTATTATATCTAGTTATTAAGCAACACTCTGTAACTCTGTTTCACTTACTCCAAGCATGTGTAAGTTATCTCCAATGGCTTTTACTCTTGGGTCATCTTCTCCCAGCTTACTTTTAAGACTTAAGTACCTATTTATTTGAAGAATTTTTACTACATCTTTTCCAGCTAATGCTCCGCTTCGGAAATCTACCTCGCCAAAGAGAGTTTTGATTTCCCATTCTTTTTCTCCCTCCTTTGTACTGCTTCTTCTTGACCTTACTACAACAAAGGACGCTCCTGTATTTTCACTGAGGTACGGATTTGCTTTTAGGATTGAGTTTAATTCCGTTGGACTATCATCTACCATAACAATGACATGAGGATGTTGACCTAAAGGATGACCTGAACTGTTAGAGATAGACGCTTCTTGGGAGTTTTTATCTATTTCCCCAAGTGGGGGTAAATAGTCAAGTTTTGTTTGCTGAGTTGCTCTTGTTCTGACAAACTCTTCGATAAAACTACCTTTTGGCACCTTTGCTAACCATATTTGACTTAGCGGCAAATCAGGATTTTTTTCCAAAAGCTCAAAGACCTTAAGTAGTTGGTAATAGGGCTCTCCATGTGTAAAAACGCCTGTATTTACTCGAAGTATTGAGTCTTCATGTTGGTCGATATCAGAGGCTGCATGGAGAGCTTCCTCATAATAAGGAGGATTTATTGTTGTTTGCATAAAAATATTTTCTATATCCTTTGACCAAGGGATTTTTCCTTTAAGGATCATTTTTCGATCATTTGCCCTAAAGTAAAATGGATCTGAAGGTTCAGCAAGTCCTTCTCCTTTTATTTCAGCCTTTATTCTATTAAGGGTTTGTTCAATTCTTACTACTTCGTCTTCCATGACAACATCTTCTCCATTATTTTTTCTTTCTCCGGCATCTCTTAATTCATTTGTTGCCCAGTCTAGTGCTGACATGTGGTTGTTTGCATGATAAGCTGCTTCTCCTTTTGCTTCATTTTCCCAGCGAGAAAACTCATCCGTCTTATCCATAATTCTTTCTAAATCTTCATCAGCTGCGTTAATACCTAGGCTTTTTGCATAATCTTTATATAAATCAAGCCGTTTGTCTTTTACTGCTGTTGTTCCAACAAGAGTATCGTCATAATCAAACATAAACCAATCATTACCAGCTAGTGGTTTATGTCGTTCGCTTTGTAGTAAGAACCCAGCATTACCAACTGGAACAACTTCGAAAGTCCCTAACTTATCTTTATATTTTTCAACAAGAGAGAGTATTTTGCGTTTTTCAACTTCTCCTTCAATTTGCTCTTTGCTTACTTGTGGTTGTTCTGTGCCCTTATCCATAAATAGATTATAGCAGAGGATTTATCATAATGGGGGACTTGTACGGTGAAAGGATAGGGTTCGAATTTAATATCTAGCTTGATAAACTCGGGTAAAAATAACTCTATCATCCCTAACTGTGTCTTTATTTATCCAAATAATCATGAGTGAAATCATTTAAAGTATATGTAAATTCACCACTATCAACATTAATTTTCATCCCTGCATTTTGAAGAGAATCACCTAGCCACTCTGTATCAATCTGGGAATCATCAATACCAGTTTCTCTGAGAATGTCCAACACTGTTTTTCTATCAGTTTTTTTACCTTCATCAAACTCATCTCCCATGTTTATACGTCCACCTCTTAAATATACTTTTAGTACCTCTCTGTCTGCTTGGGAGACAAATCCATTAACTTTGTTTCGTATTGATTGAGCAAAAGAAGAAGCAGCTGGCCAATGACCTAGGCCAGCTTTTTTCCGGATTGGATCATAGATTAGCAAACCTATACATGGACCTAAGCCTTCAGTGCTTAATATAGAGCCACTTTCAGCAGTTTTCCATCCAAACATTTTAACCTCAATTTCTCCTTTTTTAGGTAATCCTTCAGGCGACATATAAAAGATTTTATCATTTAATCTTATAGTATGTCAATGCGAGGTTAAAATAACGGATAGTATTAATAGGCCTTAAGTGTTTCTCTCAAGTAGAGCTGCTTTTACCAATTTTCTACCTCTATTTAGTCTGCTTTTTACAGTACCTACCCGAACACCAAGTTCTTTAGCAGCCTCTGCGTAAGAATAGCCATCACCATATACTAATAAAATTGTCTCTCTAAAATACACTAACTCATCTGATCTTAGCACTGAGGCAATATCACTTTGCCTACTGAAAACTGCTTGCTCAACGTCTCCAGAAGGATCTCCAATTACGCTTTCCTGAGCTGGATTAATTTGAACTTCAGTCACTCTTCTTCTTCGCTTTCTAAAATCGCTGATCACGGTATTAATAGTTGCGCGACGTAGATAGGGTAGTATGTCTCCAGCTGTACTTTTAAAGTCTTCTGGAGTCCTTCTACTTAATATCGGCATAGCTCTTGTCAAAGTTGTCTGCACTAGATCTTCTGCGTCATTTTTTCCTTTTAAAAAGCGTCTAGCGACACTAATAAGATATGGTAACGCTCTCAAAATTGCTTCTGGGTCGCCAGCTTTAAACTGCTCCAAAGTCATTGTGGGAGCTTGCGGCTTTCTTCTTTCAAATTCTTGAGTTGACACTCGATGATTATACTATGAGTTGAACCACGACTCAAGCGCATTACCATTTGAAGTTTTTTGGCTCCTAAAAATGGAACAATGCTTAAACTCTGAAATTAGCTAGTAGCTATTGAATCTTATGTAAGATTAAGCTAGAATTATAAAGTTTTCTATATGACTGCCGAAGCGAATCGACCTACACCTGAAGATAGATTTACTACACTCAATAGGAGGATTACTAGTGTTTTAATTGAAAATGCTGAAATCATGGATTCAGCTAAACTCCTTTTAAAAGAAAAAACAATAACCCCTTCGGTTATAATAGATTTAACAAAAATAGAAGAGTCAAGGACAATAGACCAACGAGAACCTATGGAGTTAGTGTAGAACGCAAAACGTTTCTTAGCGTTAACAACTTTCGTCAAGTTATATTCAGTTTTATTTGACATATTTATATTAACCTGTATAATCTTTCTGTTATGACTGAGAAAGGTAATTTTATCGTAAGACGAATTAGAGAAGCACGGGCAAGAAGAGAAGAACAGATTCTGGGTCTTTTTGAATCATTAGAGGGTAAAGGAGTAACTGAGACAGGAGGAATAGAGTTATTAAAAGAGGAAAAACGGTTGAGTAAAGAAAACCATAGCCCAAGAGGTTTTAGCTTCGTAGCTCTATTGCCAACATTATCTCGTCTTGAAAGAAGCGGTCAGATCGCATCACGTTTGGAAACAGAAAAAATAATTAGAGTTTATCATGGTAAGCCTCTTCACAGAAAACTTTATCATCGTGTGAGAGAAGCAACCTGAGAATTAATCTTCACATAGCCATTCCAGAAATCTCATTAATTGGTTATTTTAATAGGCATTGTTTTAGTGCTTCGCGGGGTTTGTGAGATTGGGAAATTATTTATTGCAATCTATAGAAGAAATCCTCCATTGATTGTTTAAATTCTCTAAACTTATTTTTATATTTCCTTGCGAAGAGGATCCCCAAATAGTATGAACCTCTTTTGTAGCTGTATCTGAGGTAACAATTGCATTTTCAAAAGTATATTTTTCTGGTATATTTTGGGCACAAAGAATCGGATCATAAAAGCTTGCCTGTTGTAATTTATTGTTTAAATCATTAGTCAATGCACCTGTTTTGTTATATGCACAGTCCGCTTTCATATTTCCACTATTATTATTTGTCATGTGTTGATTCAAACAGGAAAGATACCAGTTATAATAGTCCTCTGTCACAATATCCGCATTATTGTTTTGTGAAACAGTTGGAGCGGATGTAATGGATACGATAAGACTCTGAGTAGGATTTGTTGATGGAGTAGTTTGTGTGGATTGAGTAATCTGTTGGTTTTTATTAGCATGCGTGCCTAAATAATATCCACCAAAAATGAGTACACCAGCAAGAATTAATGCAACTAGTATTTTCCCAAACATCAGAAATATAATAACATAAAACAGTAAGCTTTACATCAGCGTTTCCCCGCCTCACCAACTGAGCCCCGTTTAATATCTAGGAACTATTATTTGCAAATCTTTAAAGCTTTTCTCTGGGGAATAAAACTAAAACTGGGTCGAGAGAAGGATAATTGCTTTAGTTGGAACCTCAAACCAGTAAGAAGAACCTTTTGAACCATCTTGGTTTTTGGTATTTATAATTAAAAGTGTTTCTGATGCCCAGCCAGTAGTTTCTTGATAGATACTTCCTGTATTTTTCGCTGTAAATAGCTCTGTAACATTATCAAATTGTTGTCCATCAGGAAGAGTTTGTCCATTAGCTCTCATTACTAGAGCACTATTCTCAGATCCACCAGATTGTACAAGGAATACATATGCATTATCAGGAGACCAGGTATTAAAAGGGATAGTTATGTTTTCTGGAGGAGAAAGTGTTACTGAATATATTGAGTTTTTGTTAGTGTCATCCGCCTCAGAAGTAGTAAATGCATAGGTAATACTTCCATTTCTATTTGTTGTAGACGTCATAGTAAGTTTTTTAGTGCCGTCTGGAGATATCTGCGATGAAGTTTCTATTTTTGGGATAAATGTTGGGGCTTGTGTGGGACTTAAGGAGAGAGCCGGAGTTGGCTCTTGGGAATTTTGGATAGCTGGAATCACAAATGAGGAGCGAATTTTCGGCGCACGATTAAGATAAACTGCGAAAAAAACACCAAAAATGGCACCAGCAACAATAAAAGAAAATCCTTCTAGTTCTATTTGATGTCGTATTGTCATATTAGTTTATTGAATTATTTTGAACACATTGATGCGAATCTGTTAGCGAGTCGCAAATTGAAACAGCTGTTCCAAGAGTAGTGTTAGTAGGACCATCTGCCCAATCGTATAATGTTTTTGCGTCAACAGTTCGCATATTGACGCATCCATGACTCATTGTATGCCCAAAATTATCGTGCCAATACGCACCATGAAGCCCAAAATCATTGTAAAAATACATAACATATGGAACATTAGGTAAATCATAAGCCGATGCACCTTCTCCACCTGTCATGCGGGTCGCGATTAATTTTTCCCAAATGTGAAAGTTACCAACTGGGGTTGGAGCCCATCTGCCGGAGGATATGAGTGTTTTGAAGACTTGAGTTTGGCCTTGAAAGGCATAAAGCGTTTGTTTTGAAAGATCAACATAAATATGTTTTGCCCCACTATTTGTATTTGCTCCTAAAACAGGTGATTCATTTATATTAATTGATGTATCAATTCTTGGTGGGTATACAATTCGTCCTTCAAACACACCTGGCATGTTATTCTCAATCCTTGTTGATAAATCAGACTTACAGCTTTGAGAATTAGCACAAGTAGGCTGAGCCTGGTTTAGATGAAGCACAGCTGATGCGGTTGTAAAAGATACTATGCTCCCAAAAAGAAATAAGCTAAATCTTATGAGAAACTTTCCAGAGCGATTTTTTCCTTTTGTGCGTATTTTATGTGAAGCAGATTTTTTTCGCATCCTTTTATTAGAGTAAAGGTAATTTTTGTTAATTGCAAGAGTGAAATAGGAAATTATTTTTGACCACCGATTTAGGCTGTACTCTAAAGAGGGGATTATATTTTTTCTTCAGTACTTATGGTAAGAGTTTTACCATTATAATCAAAGTTAAAAGTAACTGTTTTGTTCTTATTATTTGTAATATAGAGATTTTGTAATTCATTAGATGCATTTTTTGACCTGTTGTCATCATAAATAGAAACACCATACTCATTTGGTACATCAGGAATGTTCGCGAAAGAATGTCGTGTGGGCGCAAGCGTGTTAAGGCCTGCGTCTTTTGCAACCCAGTAGAGAAATGAGGCTAAATGACATACTCCATCCCCAACAAGATATCCATCAGATTTAAACCCTTCTTGCGAGTTAAAGTGCGCATTACTAGTTTTGTTTACTTTTCCACTATATTGAGGCAATACGTCATCATGAAATGCAAATGTTTGCCCAGGATCAAGAGCTATTGATTCATGAAACGGACTTTCAGCTTTTTGCCAATTTATATTACTTGCAGTAATTTTTTTACCAGCAGCATAATTAATTGCAAGAAGAATATTGTCTTTAAAAACATTATTTACATAAGAATTTCCATAACGATCCTCAAGCGAAAATTCGCGAGTAGCAAGCGTATGAGTGTTGTTTGCAACAAGATACTTGCCTTTTGAAAAAAGCTGTAAATAGAGTAAGACTAGTAAAATAATATTCATATAATCCTATAGGTCTCAAAAAGAGACTACAAGGATGCAAGTGTATCATACTATAAGACAGAAGTCAAGTTGAATTGGCTTGGGTTGTATACGGTTTACAGAAGAGCGAAGGTTCCCTATATCGTTCACTCTGCTCCCAAGAATAAACGACGTTAGAACTCATTTTTATTAGTTAGCTTTTAGGGCTTCGATGTCAATTTTATGCATATCCAGAAAGATTTTCATGCCTGTTTCTGATTTTACCAATTCTCCTATATTTTCCGGTACTATCTGCCAGGACACTCCAAATTTATCTTTACACCATCCGCATTGTTCAGATTCCTTTACTGCCGAGAGCTTTTCCCAGTAGCGATCAATTTCTGCCTGATCTTTACAGAAAACCTGAAACGAAACAGCCTCATTTAATTTAAAAAATGGTCCACCATTTAAGGCTGTGTAAGGTTGACCATTTAGCTCAAAATTAACTAGCATCACAGAACCAACCGGTTTATCAGATGGCGTTTCAGCAATATACGGAATAGTCTCTATAATTTTAGATTCAGGGAATATGGAGACGTAATACTTAGCAGCTTCTTCGGCTTCATTATCAAACCAAAGACATGGGGTAATTTTTTTCATAATTCAAATTATTATTTCAAATAAGAATATATAAGTCAATTTTGAGACTAAATTTGTCCTGCCTTGCTCCCCCTGGTTTACTTTGTGGGGAACTATTTCCAAAGAGAAAATCTTTTTGTTAATTCTTTTGATTGATCTTCTTCAGTAAAGAAACATATTCCATAATATTCAAGCTCTAGCTCAGGTGTTTCACTTGTTCTTTTATGCTGATCAGCATATGTTCCCTCAATCATAGTGTTGGCAAAATCATTAAATGGTATTCCTAACTCAATTAGTTTATTACGTAGAGTTCTTATTTGGTTTGAATTGTCTGATGAGAGAACAATAAAAGGATTATCTGAGATACTTTTATGTTCTCCTCCACCTTTATCAATATAGGTATCAAAGCGAAGTGATTCTTTATTAGGTATAAGCATAGAAAACCCAGCAGCCATGTGAGCTAATGCATTCATTGCCCGACCAGTCTCAATCTTTTTATTTAACACAGCAACAAATCTGTGAGTAGTTGGGGTATTATTCATTGTGATAAATTATATCACAGCAAGAAGAATTATTTGTCCAGCTTTGCTCCCCCTGGTTTACTATGTGGGGAACTGGTACCTACATGCTAATTGACATACCAAAAGATACATGAGATAGTTTTAATATGAGCACAGAACCAGGACAAAGTGAGGATCAATCAGTACCACAACCAGATCAAGATAAAGCATCTGAGCCAATAACTCGGAGAGCTGGCCCATCTGTTCCAGTATCAGATGAGGAACAAGCAATCAGGGATCAAGCAAATAATTTTGAGTTTCAACAAAGACACCTTTCAAACCCAGGCTCTCTACAAGACAGGTTAGATAAAACAGGCCCAGGTGGGAGACCAAGTATATTAGATATTGACTCACTTGATGCTATAGCTAGAGATGATGCTAGACAACAACTAGAAGGTGATATGAAAACTACAGTCGTAGAAAAAGCTTCCAAGCCACAACACCCTGATATTAGCGAGGAAGATTGGGAAACTCATAATTCTGTTCTTGCTCAGGTAAATGGAGGGGGAAAAGAGCCAGGCAGCCTAAGTGAGAAGCTAGGGAGAGCAAAAACCTATTCGATTGCTGAATATAGAATCGAAGAAGCACATGATATTAATGCTGCTCGTGATATAGCTATAGAATTTGGTCTTGACCCTTCCCTAGTTGATAATAACTTAGTTTCTCGCAGAGACCTAAAGATAGCAAAAGCCTTAATAGATGAGCTGGGTCTAGACGGAAAATCAGTATATGGGGATGCTGCTAAACGCCGTGCATTGGAGGTGTTGATCGGAACCGAAGTTAGAATCGGAGGCGCTGAAGCAGGAGTTAGATTTGCAGAAACAATTTTAGCAAAAGCGAAACAAAAATTAGATGAAGAACAGGTTGAACTTAATCGTGAAAAAGGTGAGAATGCAAAAGCAAGAGATACATTGGTCCAAGTAGCTGCTGGTAAAAGTAACTCAGATATACCAACCGCATGATTAGAGGTGTATAAAACTAGTTTGCTCCCCCTGTTTACTATGTAGAGAACTATTATTTGTAAGTCATTGCATATTGAGATATGGCAATATTGAAAAACTGTTTTTGAATGTTTAGGTTGAAGGGTATAGTCGTTTTTAAAAATTACGGTTATTTCTACAATCCCATCTATCTGATATACTCACTATGCTTATGCATATACTCTCACGCTTGTTTGACAGAGAACATAACAGTATTTATGTATCGCATATTATCTATGGCACTATAGTCGTTACGGCTTTGCTTTTAACACTTGAAAGTAATGAAACACATCCTTTTAAGATTATCGCTTCAATTGTAGGAACTATGATAGTTTTACAGGCAGCTTGGGTATATTCAGAAATTGTAGGTGCTCGACTTGAGAAGAAGAGACGTTTATTGAAACAAGAATTTAAGGAGCATATATTAGAAGGTTTGATAACAGTTTCGGCATCCCTTATGCCAATCATTCTTTTTGTATTAGCTGCATTAGGTATAATAAATATCACTACTGCCTTTACATTGGCAAAGATATTCGCTGTTTTGCTACTATTTGCTTATGGTATTGCCTTTGGCCGTATTACAGGAAGGTCGTGGATATTTTGTGGACTTATTGGTATTGAGGGTGCTGTGGTTGGAGGAATATTTATTTTATTAAGCTCACTGATAAATAATGTTCACTAAGTGCCCGATGGCTGTAAAATATGGCTCCGAAGAGTAGTGGATAAGAATAAATAGAAATCTTGCTGCAAATTTCAAGCGAAAAGCGTATACTGAAGAAGCTATGAGTACAGATATTAAGACAATCTTTTCAAGGTTTTCTCAATCTACACTGGACTCAAATGAGTCGAAAAAAATAAGTTACTGGCTTAGGAAACTTTTCTATCAAAAAGAAGCACAAGTTGAAAAGACTGAAAAAGAAAGATTATCAAAAAAACAAACCGAGATAGACTCTGCTCCAAATACTCCAATTAACCAACCCACTATTCATACTCTGAAGCTTGAGCAAATTGCAGAAGAAAAAGGGCTAGATGAAGCCATCAAAAATCATGCAAGAAAGGCGGAAACTGACAGGCATAAGCTAGAAGATATGGTGGTTAGCTCTAACAGAGTATTGACGAGCATAAAATCAGTTTTTCCATTGGATATTTTCCCAACAACCATTGATGTGGAAGCAACACGACTAACTGTATGTCATCGCCAATTATTTTCTTCTCAAGTATATGCCCCAGAGATTAAAGATATTGCGAATGTACTTATTGATGAAAACTTTTTCTTTGCAACGTTAACAATTATTTCCAGAACATTTATTGATAATGAAATTAAAATTAACAATTTATGGAAAAAGGAAGCTGTTTTTCTACGTAGAATGATTGAGGGATTGCGAATGTTTGAAAAGGAAGGTATAGATACGACAAATTTTTCAATTGAAGAATTGATAAGTAAGCTGAAGGAATTAAGTACCACAGAGTTGTATAACAAGCATAATTTCCCACAATCTAAAATACCTGAAAATGATAATTTATAAAACTATTGCCTCCGCAGCGTGAACGAACTTAGAATTTTTCTTTGTGCCTAAAAATACGATTTTAATGAATTTTCTAATTGCGTAGTTTCTTACATGGCCTGTTTCGAGGATTCAATGTGTTTCACTCTTTTTTCAAGATCTGTGGCTATAATTTGTAACTCTCTTGTTTGATGTGTGCCTACTGTATTGTCTGTTCTTAAATCGTCAACAACACTGACAAATCCATCCAATGTATTTTGGAGCTTATCTAGTTTAACATCCATTTTTTTATTGTCATTTCTAATCTCCTTGACTACTTCCTGCAAGTTTTCTACTTTTTCTTCCACTATAAGGATTTCTCCGCGTATAGATTTAGATTCTGCTTTAAGATACTTAATATCTGATTTTGTTGCAAACTTTGAAGTATCCATGAAAAAATAGTATAGTCCTCGCTGTAGTTTATCGTCAAGATGGTAAACAAGATCAAGATAACAATATTCTGTCTGGCTATCTTGATCTCCCCCCCTGGTTAACTTTGTGGGGAACTTTTATAGAGCTAAGAAAGTACCTATTTGGAATCAGTAGGATTGGCAATATTTCTAAGTTTTCTATCTCTTCTGCTCATTCGGATCTCATTTGTAGCAACATATACAGTAGTTCCTAAAGCAGCAGCAGTCATGCCTATTCCAGCACGGTTAGGATTGTTAAGGACTCCTTCGGTAAAAGCAACAATAAGTCCTGATGCCGCAACTACACCGCTTGCAATTAACACTTTCTTTTCTGAAGGAGTAGGAGACACAACGACTTCATTGTTATTTGTGGACGGAACTTCTTTTCTCACGTTTTAATAATAACAAAAATTTCAAACATGTCAAGCTAGGCTAGGACCAGGAGTGAAGGACCTTAAAAACTGCTCCGAGGAGTTGAGGAGGTTAGAACATCTTATCACGATTCAGAAGTAGGTTTCCAACTATAGTTATTATTAGTTCCATATGCAAATGCATCTCCAGATTTATTTACAGGTACAATACTACCGATGCGGGCATCATTAATTTCTTCTCTTGTGAAATATTCCCTACGAACAACATCTCCACTTGTTGTATGCATTGTGACACATATTTCATCATCGGAAACTACTTCGATCATTCTTGATATATATCTATTAGCTCCAAAGACATTAAGTCGTTCAATTAATTCCATATGTCCTTTAGGAAGAACCTCTTTTCTACGAGGAAAACCAAGTATAGATCTACGACTTTCTTTCTCAATTGTCATAGAACGTATTGTACCATAAGTGCTGATTTGAAGGGTATCTTTTGCTCCGCAGCATGAACGACTTTAGAAATTTCTGTTTTGACGTTTAGTGGTGTTTTTGGTTTGAAAACTAACTAGGTTAGGGTACTTTATATTTCTCTTTTATTTTCTTCCTCTTTATCTAGAGCCTCAAGCCTCTCCTGGTCATAAATATAAATAACTGAACTTTTTAATGTTTTAACACAATCCAAAATTCGTTCACTTTCTAAATCTGTCAACTTATGTTGTCGGGCTGAATCTAAAGAATCTGGAGTAGTGGCTTGAGAATACTGTGTAATAATTGGTTCCATCTCACGACCTAATGATGCAAAATATAAACTAGAAAGATCATCAGATAAATCGTCTTCCTCCGCCACGTGAGGTGAATCTTCATTAAATACTCTAAGCCTTAAAATAATGATATCATGATTTTGTAATGTCCCAAGATCATATCTATGGGTGGTCCTATCTAGTTTATCAAATTCTATATATTCTAATATGGCTCCATCAATTCCAACAGAAGGCAAAGCTAATGGTTTAATTTCTGAAAATTCAAAGCGGTTAATACTTTCACTTTCATCATGATCATCAATCGGTTTATCAAGACCACCACTAAATGAATATTTGAATTGAATCTTTCTAGCTTTATAATCAGAAACTTTCTCTTTCAATTCATCTAATACTTTGTTATACAAAGTAAAACGTGAGGGTAATTCTGGTTTTTGGAATCCTTCTTGGGGATTATCGGTTGGTTCTATACTCTCGCCTTGCTCTTCACCGTCTATCATTAGTCAATAATATATGTATAGATAATTGCTGTCAAATTGAGGCTAGTTCTGCTCGCTAACTAGGAATCGAACCTAGTAATTCTATTTTTGGGAAGTTTCGCTCCGCAGCGTGTATGACTTTAGAATTTTTTTCTTGGCTAATTGAGCTAGCTGTTGATTTCTGTTTAGTAAGTAGTTGGGGTTACTGGGGAATTAATTATTGATGGAATAGCAGATCTAATGCAGGCACCATTAGAACAACCATTTGGACAAGTATAGCTATAATTTAGGGGTACATATCCAGTTATTTGACCAGATTTAGGTTCACATTCGTTCTTAACTAACGTTGATTGGTTTATGCAGTAGTTAGTAAGTAATCCTTTATTACCATAGGTAACCCCTCCTCCTGGCATGTATCTACTTTTATTTTGATTTTCTTCAGATCCCCATGTATTATCAGCGTCAATACACCTAGAAAAAATGCATACCTTAAGATTCTTATCCCATACTCCTCCTTGGAAGTCACATTGTGTGTTTGTTTTGACAACAGAGTATATATCCGATGTATTTTTTATGGAAGCATTAGGGGTCTGATTAGCGACAACTGATCCATTTTTATGCATTGTTCTTTTATAATAAGGTATTATAAAGATGATAAAAAGCAAAATGTATATTAAGAATAATATTACACCAATTATCTTTGGTATGGATAATAGTTTTTGTGTAGATAATTTCTGTTGTGTTATCTCTGGATTTAGAAAAGCCTGAGAATCTAACTTCCTATATAAATATGCCAGTGCTATTGCAGTAACATTTAAGCTAACTATTAAACCTATACCTAATGCAAATACACCTAAGATATTAATAAGCCCTGAAACTAATCCAAATAAGAAGATTTTAAATTTAATTCCTTTTGTTATAACTGATCCTCTTTTAAGCGTCTCTGTTATACTTGATTTCTTATCTACAATAAAGTATTGGTTAAACATATATTCATATGACCAGATAATCCCTGGAATGATAAATAGACAGTAACCACCAATAATAATTAAAACTGATAATAGCCCTAGTCCAATCCACTTAGGAATTAATCTGTAATGTCTATATAATTCGGATAGATTAGGTTTTTTGCCATCAGCTAAATCTAAATAGATCTTAATTGATCCAAGCCCAACTAATAATTGTATAAAAATATTAACAATGGACCATATATTAGATAGGATAACAGACCATATATTAGAAATGACAACATTCTTCTGAATAAATATAGTTAGCACATTTTGAAGGATATAGATAATAAGAATAGTAACTGAAAAGATGAGGATAAATTTAATATTGTTCCAGAAAGTTATCCATCCAAATGAAAGTGCTTCTTTAATTGAAAAATCATTTTTTTTAATGTTGGGTGTATTATTAGCTCCTTCTGAAAGCGATCCTGTTAACGATGCGGATTGAGGATTTTCTATTGAATTTTGAGTATTATCCACAGATCAAGTATTTCAGAAGGATAATTGCATGTCAAATGGAGATATTACAACCAATCTGTCCTACTCAGCTCCGCAGCGTGTATGAATTTAGAATTTTACACAAGCTTCAATTGACAATCTGAATAAACTTCCTTACGATGGATTTGCATGAACAATAATGATGAATCAGCTTCTGTATCTTCTCAGTACGCTCCAATTCCTCGACCGAGTTCTAAGCATCACACAAGAAACATCATAATCTTAGTACTAGTAATACTAGTTTATATTCCTATTGTTAGCAGGGTAACAGATTTAATATTTTTACCTTATAGTCAATTTTTAGATAACCTGTTCCATTGCCCTATGCTCCAAAACCAATGCCCAGCGATACTAATTAATATTTGTTATTATTTGACTTTGTCAATAATTATGAACATACCTGGTGTAATTACATTAAAACTACTAAAAGTACCAAAATTTTATCTAGCTCCATTCTTCATTATTATCATTTGTATGCCTTTCATAGATAATTTATCATTTATTTCATTAATTCCTTTTTTTGGCCCTCAGCTATTTGAGAGAATTATTCCGTGGATAATATATATTTTGATATATGCATTTCTTTATTGGATGTTTTATGTTGTTGAACACAAACTAGTGTATAAAATTCTAATAGCAATGCTAATTGCTGTGGGATCATTTTTCCTTTCAAATTTGATTTATCATTACTTTCTTCAGACAGTTTTATGGAGTTATTGAGGCTGAATTTGCTCGGCGCTTAGGATTCGAACCAAAGAAACATTTGGTAAAACTTTAACAAATTAGTCGCTAATTGACTTCTTATAAAACAATTGTTAAATTTAATATGTACTTTGATCATCAAGAAATCTATTAATTTGCTCTTAACTTAAAAGTTTAGGTTGAGAGGATAAGATGATTGAGGTTCCAGCTTCTCTGCCAAAGAAATTAATGAAACAAATTGTGTTCCTCAAAAAAAATGGTAAGTTAATACTTTTTATTTTGTTTTCAGTTTTTGCACTTTATTCAACCTATCTCTTTCTGACATCAGGACAAAGAGGCTACGATACTGTCCTTGTTAAGCTTTCAGAGCAATTCCTTAAAAGGAAATTTGCTCTATCTATTTATAATCTTCCTGTTAGGGATGTTGCAGCTTATTTCAATAATTATTATGTTTATTTTGGTCCATTAGCCTCTTTGCTTCTAATGCCGTTTGTTTTTTTATTAGGTGAGTCAGTTCCACAGGTTAGTATTGGAGTCTTTTCAATGATTACTTCGTTTGTAGCTATATATTTTATAGCAAAGCACTTTAAATTTGATTCTTTAGATAGCCTATGGCTTAGTCTTTTTTTTGTATTTTCAACAGTTTTATTTAGCTCAAGTGTTATAAATATAACAGCGTATCAGGTGGAAGCTCTTGGAGCACCATTTATTTTACTTGCTCTTGCTGCATATTTTTATAAAAAACCTTCACTGCTGATAGGTCTACTCATAGGACTTGCTGTAATGACTCGTTTTACTTTGATGATTAGCTTATTGTTTTTCTTTGTGGAATTGTTGCAGAAAAGACTATCGCTTAAAAATTTTCTATTTATCCTTATTCCAGTAATTATTGCAATATTGGCTCTTGGTTTTTATAATAACCGGCGTTTTCACTCTTTTTTTGAAACTGGATATAATTATAGTATTACAAAAAATGATGGTCCAATTTCTCATAATTTTAGCTATGGGGATAAGGGTCTTATTCATATTCCGGCAAATCTGTATAGCTTTTTAATTATGTCTCCTGAGCCATTGTTATTAAAGCACGATGGGGGAATGGTGTTAAAATTTCCTTATCTTAAGGCAAGTCCATGGGGGATTGCCATTTGGTTTACTTCTCCGCTGTTTCTGCTTCTTATCACCAATTTTAAAAAAGGGAAATATACTCTGTCTGCTGCTTTAGCAGGATTTGCCTTATCTATTCCGGTATTTCTTTGGTATAGCATAGGATATGCTCAATTTGGTTATCGTTATGCACTTGATTTTTTGCCATTTTTATTTTTAATCCTACTATCATCTCTTTCCCCAAAGCTTTCCAAAATTGCTATATTGCTAATAATTGTTGGAATTGTTTTTAACTGTATCTATACAGATAGCATTTGGGAAATATATCCACTTTTTAACATTTATAGATAAGATATTATCAGATTTGTTTTTGAGGGGAATTAATGTAATGAATAAAGCAGAGATTTAGATTCTTTGGAATAATAGTAGGCAAAAATTGCTTATTGTGTTCCCTCAGTCCAGGAAGAGAGATATTTTTTTTGCTCAGCAGTTAGCTTATCTATCTCAATCCCCATTGCCTGTAGTTTTAAAGTCGCGACATAGATGTCAAGATCATGGGGGAGAACATAAACCTTGTTTCCCAGTTTGCCTTTATTTTTGACAATCCATTCTGCAGCAAGAGCCTGATTAGCAAAACTCATGTCCATTACTTCTGCCGGATGCCCTTCAGCTGCCGCAAGATTGACAAGTCTTCCTTCTCCTGCAACATACAACTTTTTCCCGTTTTTTAATACATATTCATCAAGCTGATTGCGCATTCGCCTTTTGGATTTCTTGTTTCTTTCTAATCCTGCCATATCTATCTCGATGTCAAAATGTCCTGAGTTAGCAACAAGCGCCCCGTTTTTCATATTTAACATGTGATCAAGCGAGATAACGTGTTTGTCCCCAGTTGCTGAGATAAAAATATCTCCGTATTTTAAAGACTCCCTCATAGTCATTACTTGAAACCCATCCATGCTTGCCTCAAGTGCGCGTATAGGATTTATCTCTGTAACAATAACGTGTGCTCCCATGCCGTGTGCACGGCTTGCAATTCCTCTTGAGCACCATCCATAACCCGCAACCACTATTGTTTTTCCGGCAAGTAGAATATTTGAGGCTCTAATAATTCCATCAATCGTTGATTGGCCAGTTCCATAGCGGTTATCAAACATGTGCTTGGTGTCTGAATCATTAACAGCAACAACTGGTAGTTTTAGTGCCTTATCCCTCTCCATTGCTTTTAGCCTTATGACACCAGTTGTTGTTTCCTCAGATGACCCAAGGATTTCAGCTAATTGACTCTTTCTTTTTGTGTGAAGAAGAGACACTATATCCGCTCCATCATCCATTGTAATTTGCGGATGATAATCAAGAACAGCATTAAGATGTTTATAATATGTTTTGTTGTCCTCACCTTTTATAGCAAAGGTTGGTATATCATAGTCTTTAACCATTGAGGCTGCCACACTGTCTTGAGTTGATAATGGGTTAGATGCACAAGCTACTACTCTTGCTCCAGCTGCCTTAAGTGTAATAAGTAAGTTTGCAGTTTCTGAGGTAATATGAAGACAAGCTGCAAGCGTTAAATTTCTTAAAGGCTTCTCAATAGAGAACCTTTCTTTTATTGATTTAAGTACTGGCATCTGCTGCTCAGACCATTCAATCTTAAGTTTTCCTTCAGCGGAGAGTGTAAGATTTGCTACATCGTATTTTTGTGTCATAGTTTTTACAACTTTAACAAATCATCATAAGTTTGTCTATAGCGATCCTGAAACTCCCCAAGAGTATATTTATGCTCTTGTGTGCCAAAATGCTCAACTACATAGGATGCTGCGACAGCACCTATTTGGCCACAAGTCTGCATGCTTTGTCCTCTTATGTATCCACTCAAGAATCCTCCCCTCCATGCGTCGCCAGCACCGGTAGTAGAAACAACTGTTTTTACTTTTACTGGTGCAATATTATACATCTTACCTTGGTTATTAATAGATGCGCCTTTATCTCCAAGCGTTGTGATAACTGTTTTATTTTTTGAAAGCAGTTTAAAATTTGCAACACGTGTTTTAATAAGCTCAATTTCGTACTCATTTCCTATGATAAAATCTGCATGAGTGATGCCTGTTGTTAAGTCTTTATCTGATACTTCCGTTAAAATAAATCCAGGGTCAAACATATAAGGAATTTTAAGTTCAATGCATTGTTTGACAAAAGAAATTGAACCTTTAGCTCCCTGAGGACCAATTATGATAAAATCCAGTGGTTTTGCGACTGTTTCCAATTTCAGAGAAGGGGTTTTTCCAGACGCTCCATAGTAATAACCCCAAATTTGGTTATTGGATGCATCTGTCATAGCAAATCCTGTTGCTGTGTGGACATCTGCGTCTATTACAACATGGGAAGTATCAATAGCTAGTGCATCAAAAGCTTTTTTATACTCTTCAAAATCTGATCCTGCATAGGAAAAGAGGAGATGTGGTGTTTTTAATAATCCCATTGTATAGGAAACGTTTCCCGCTGTTCCGCCCCTATGTTTGGCAAACTTGTCTACTATAAATGATAAATTAATATTATTGGTGTGCTTTGGCAAAATATACTCACCGAATTTTCCAGGAAATTCCATTATATAGTCATACGCTAGGGTGCCTGTAACTATTATCATTGTTTATATTGTACTAAAGATAGTTATTTTAGAAAAGAGAAAGCAAACTAAAATAATTAGTTGATGATTTGTTCCCAAGGGAATTCAACTCTGCCAAAGTGTCCATAAGCTGCAGTCCTGCTATAGATTGGACGTGCAAGATCAAGGGTTTCAACAATTGCACTAACTGAAGTATCAATTAATTTATCTTTGAATGCATGTAGAGCTTTATCTGTAACAGTAGCAGTCCCAAAAGTTTCAATAGTTTGCATTAATGGACGTGGTTGACCAATCACATATGCAAGTCCTACCTCGCATTTTTTAGCTAGTCCGTGAGCTACAATATTTTTGGCAATAAAACGCGCTGCGTACGCACCACTTCTATCTACTTTACTTGGATCTTTGCCACTAAAAGCACCGCCTCCAACACGAGCATAACCGCCGTAAGTGTCAACAACAATTTTTCGCCCAGTAAGTCCTGCATCTGACTCAGGTCCTGGGATATGCCACAATCCAGTACCATTGACTGTTATATCTTTATCTTTTGGAAGTGCAAATTTGTAGTGTTTTAGAATTGGTGTGAAAATATGTTCTATGACATCGCTTCTTACCTTTTCAGCATCCGTTTTTTCATCATGTGCAACAGCTGCAACAATTTTCTCAATTTCAACGGGCAATCCATGTTCATATCTAATTGTAACTTGTGCTTTTCCATCGGGGCGAAGCCACTTCAGTTTCTTTTCTTCTCGTACTTTATCAATCCGCTGTGTTAGCATATGTGCCATTCTTATTGGTAAGGGCATTAACTCTGGTGTATCTGTACAGGCAAAACCAAACATCATGCCTTGATCACCTGCTCCGTCTTGCTCAACGCCCATTGCTATCTCAGGAGACTGTTCATGAATGTCATTATTAAAAGCTGATTCCTGACTAAAACCCCATTCTGGTACAGTATAGCCCAGTTTCTCAACCATATCTCTTGCGACTTTTTCGTAATCAATATCGGCTTTTGTTTTAATTTCACCAAATAAACAAATTTGATTTGCACCAGCTACTGTTTCAATGCCTGTATGTGATTTTGGGTCTTGAGCCAAAGCGGCATCGACAATTGCATCACTGATCTGGTCACATATTTTATCGGGATGACCTGCACAAACTGATTCAGAAGTAAACGTAAAATTGTTCATAAAAAAACCTCTCCATGGAGAGGCGTTTGTTTTGCTTTTAAGCCGCATCTCCTTTCGGACTGGCACCGTGATTCTCGGTTGCCGGGTAGATTAATCTACCGCTCTTGATACATCTATAGTAAACCATAAAGCATATTAAAATGCAATAAGCGCTTGAATTCACTGCTCATTTCAACTAGAATTATATTCATGTTTAAGCCTGTTTCTCCAAAAGTTGAATTCCCTAAATTGGAAGAGGAAATACTTAAATTTTGGAAAAAAAATAAGACATTTGAAAAATCAATTGAGAGTCGAGCAGAAAATAAACGCTGGACGTTTCTTGATGGGCCTCCGTTTGTGACGGGAATGCCGCATTATGGCTCACTTCTTTCAAGTCTTCCAAAGGATTTGTTTGGTCGTTACTGGACAATGAAAGGTTATAGGGTTGAGCGAGTTTGGGGATGGGATGGACATGGGTTGCCAATTGAAAATAAGGTTGAAAATGAACTTGAAATTACCAGAAAAAAAGATATCGAAGAAGTAGTTGGTGTTAAAAAATTTATTGATGCATGTAAGAGTTATGTTGAGATAATTTCCTCAGATTGGGAGTGGTATGTTGATAAAATTGGACGTTGGGTTGACTTTAAAAACGCTTACAAAACCTGGGATAGAGACTATATGGAGTCGGTTATGTGGGTATTTAAGCAAATGTATGAAAAAGGTTACATCTACAAGGGCTTTAAAGTTTCTCTTTATTGTCCTCATTGTTCAACCCCTGTCTCAAATTTTGAAGTAGCAATGGATGCTGATAATTATAAAGACGTTTCAGATTTTGGAACAACATATAAATATAAAGTTGGAGAAAATAGATTTATACTTGCCTGGTCTACAACTCCTTGGAAC
>Ga0207144_1071_pt1 | contig 20961 bp, 20 predicted proteins | sample Alteio_BWMinHeat_FD_153583 | JGI IMG/M metagenome (GOLD analysis project Ga0207144, IMG submission 153583) | Enriched cells from forest soil in Barre Woods Harvard Forest LTER site, Petersham, Massachusetts, United States -... | ecosystem: Environmental > Terrestrial > Soil > Temperate forest >...
TCTGGGCTGTATTACTATTTTAAAATTCCTGGAGCAACTTAAAGATGATGAGAAAATTGGAGGAGTTATTTTAGTTGCCGGTTTTACAGAAAGTCTTGGATCAGGGTACGAAGAGCTAGACAACTTTGTTGAAAAACCACTGGATTTTAAGAATTTAAAAACAAAAGGAAAATTTTTTACAGCAATTCACTCAGATAATGATCCTATTGTTTCATCAAAATATGGTAGTATCTTTAAAGATAAATTGGGAGCAAAGTTAATTATTATGCATAACATGAATCATTTCTCGGGTAACCCAGGTGACCCAAGAATAATTACATCCTTACCTGAAGTAACAAATGAAATTTTGAGAATGTCCAAATAATCGCTATAATTGACCTCTATGACTATTCTCGGTATTGAAACTTCTTGCGATGAAACATCTGCAGCAGTTATAGAGGGGGAAGATAATAAAATCCTACTTAAATCAAATATTATATCCTCTTCTCTTAGAATGCATCAAAAAACGGGAGGCATTATTCCTGAAAATGCAGCCCGCGAACAAATAAAATATATAATTCCCGTTATTAAAAAAGCGCTTTTTGTTGCTAAAACAAAGCTTAAAAATATTGATGGGATTGCTTTGACTTATGGACCAGGTCTAATTGGTTCACTCTTAGTCGGTGTTGAAACAGCAAAGACAATTGCCTTTACTCAAAACATCCCAATAATTCCTGTTAATCATATGATGGGACACATCTATGCCAACTGGATTGAAAACTCTCACATTGAATTTCCAGCAATTGCACTTGTTGTCTCAGGTGGGCATACGGATTTATTGTTAATAAAAAACCACAGAGATTATACGTTACTCGGCGGCACGCGTGACGATGCGGCAGGAGAAGCATTTGATAAGATTGGCAGACTGATCGGTTTTTCTTACCCTGCAGGTCCTGGAATTGAAAACGCTGCCAAAACTGGCGATCCTAAACACTTTCGCTTTCCCCGCCCGCTTATAGGATCAAACGATTTTGACTTTAGTTTTAGTGGTTTAAAAACTGCAGTTTTAAGAGAGGTACAAACAATTAAAAATCTTGATAAGCAAACTATTGATGATATTTCATGTGCAACACAAGAGGCAATTGTTGACGTGTTGGTGAAAAAAACGTTAAAAGCAGCTCTGAAGCATCAAGCTAAATCAATACTCATTTCAGGTGGTGTTTCAGCAAATCAAAAATTAAGAGATACATTTAACACAATGATTAATGCTCAACGGCTAAAAACCAAGCTTTTCGCACCACCCAAAAGTTTGTGCACTGACAATGCAGCTATGATAGCGGCATACGCTTTTTATAATTATAATCCTGTTTCTTGGAAAGAAGTCACTGCTGATCCAGAGTTATATTTTGATTGAGCAAATCATGATAAAATAAATATATGAGTAATATCCTGCTTTTTTTAGCTGTTATTGTTTTAGGATTTGTAGCAATTATTTTTGTACTTAATAAGAAACTATCGGAGTTGAAAAGTAAGGATCCGGATCAAGCCCTGCTTGAATGGCTTAAGTCAATGCAGTCCTCAATTGATTCAAGCTCTGAAAATACTGTCCGCACTCTTCAGGAAAATTCCAAACAATTAAATGACCGCCTTGACAAAGCAGCCGCTGTAATACGCGATGTCGGACATGAAGTTGGACAGATGAGTGAAATTGGAAGATCTATGAAGGAACTGCAGGATTTTTTAAAAAGTCCAAAACTTCGTGGTAATATTGGTGAGCAAGTTCTCAAAGATTTAATTACTCAGATTTTCCCCAAAAACAGTTTCAATTTACAGTACACATTTAAATCTGGTGAGAAAGTTGACGCTGCTATCAAAACCGATGCCGGCATCTTACCAATTGATGCAAAATTCCCAATGGAAAATTTTCAGAAGCTATCCAAATCAAAAACAGAGGAAGAAATAAAGATATACAGAAAAGAATTTGAAAAAGATATTAAAAAACATATTGACTCAATCGCTAAAAAATATATCTTGCCTGAGGAAGGAACAATGGATTTTGCACTTATGTATGTTCCAAGTGAATCTATATTCTATGAATTAGTAAACATGGAAGAAGTTTTAGAGTACGCAAAAAATAGAAGGATTTATATTGTTTCGCCAAGTACTTTGTACGCCCATTTGCAGACAATTCTGCTGTCTTTTGAAGGCAAAAAAATAGAAACAGAATCCCGTGAAGTTTTACGTTTACTAAGAGCTCTTCAGATTGATTATGAAAAAGTCAATGAATCTCTTGATACTCTTGGTAAACATATTGGCAATGCTTCAAATCAATATACTAATGTAAATAAAGGATTTGGCCAACTCGGCCAAAAGCTCTCCAGCGCAAAAAATTTAAGCAGTGAGGTTAAAAAAGAACTCAAGGAGGAATTATAGACTTAATTTTCCCCGCATGGGTTTTTCAAAAAGGCAAAATAAACCCCAGGAAGAGAGTAAGCCAGATTCTGTTCATGACCGCAATTTATCTCAGTATGACATTATCATTCTGCCCGCCTATTCGGCGAGGTGCCCTCAATCTTTGGTACTCGGGTAAAGCGCCTCAAACGTACCATTCGGAGGTTGCAGCAGGTGGGATTGTCCGTTTCAAACTCACTCGTTTCTGCTACTCTCAAATCCTGTTAAATCAGGATTTGTTCTTAATACCACATGTGAGTAAAGTATTAAGATACCAGCTATTGCTAGTCGGAGCGTAAACTCCGTCCCCGGCTTTACACCTGTCTGGACTTTCCTCCCCACTTTGCATAAAGCTTAGCGGGGTAGCGATCCTTCTTCCTGGGATCAATGCATATTTTACGCCAAAACCTTATAAAAAACAACTCAAAACAACAGAAAGAAGTTTCCCTCATAAGGGAAACTTCTTTATTGTTTACAAATTTAAATTTATCTTACCGCTTTTTTAAGTGTTTTCCCAGCAGTAAATCCTGGCGCTTTGCGAGCAGCAAGGGTAATCTTGTCTCCTGTTTTGGGATTTCTTCCAACACGGGTCTTTCGAGATCTAATACTGAATGTACCAAAACCTGTAAGAACGACTTTTTCTCCTCTTTTCATTGAATCTCGGATTGTATTAAGCATTGTCTGAACTGAGTCTCTTGCGGCCTTATTAGTAAGATTTGCTTTCTTAGCTACTATTTCAATTAGTTCTTTTTTTGTCAAAATATATCACCCACCTTTCTTATGAAGATTATTAGATTAGCTTAACAATACAAGGAAAATGAAAACTTGTCAAGAGGTTTTTAAAAATAGATTATGTAATAGTTGTCTCTGGAAAAACTGCGCGAAATTCGCGGATTGCAGTCACCTTTACTTCACCAGGTACTGCTTGAGATTTGCTGACTTCTTCCTGGATCTTGCGAGATAATAATACAGTTTGATCATCATCAAGTTTACCAGGATTTATAATTACTCTCAGTTCCCGTCCTGCCTCAAAAGCATATGCATCCTCAACCCCTTCATAATTTTTGGCAATCTTTTCCATCTCGGTTAATCTCTGTCCGTATTTTTCTAGATCCTCATAACGCGCTCCTGGACGAGACGCTGAAATTGCATCAGCAATATGAACAATAACTGACTCAACTGACGAGAAGGGCTTATCTTCGTGGTGTTCCCAAACAGCATTAACAATTGGTTCTGGGAAATTATATTTCTTCAAAAGTTCAACGCCCAATTTGACATGACTACCATCTCCTTCAATTATTTTCCCGATGTCATGAAAAAGACAACCAAGTCTGACAATATCTACATTAGCGCCGATTTCATGAGCCATATGCACGCCAAGCTTTGTTACTTCAAGCGAATGAACTAATAAATTCTGTCCATATGATGTCCTGAACTTCATTCTTCCCAAGAGTGGATATAGATCAGCCGGAAGATTAAAAATTTGAACCTCCTGAGCTAATTTTTCTCCCTCTTCAGCCATTATTTTTTCAAGCTCTTCTCTGGTCTGCTTAACAACTTCCTCAATTCTAAATGGCTGAACTCTTGTATCTTTTAGTAATTTTTCAAGTGAACGTCTACCAACTTCACGCCTAATTTGATCAAAACTAGAAAGTCTTATTATGCCCTCCTCATCAAGATCTACGTCAACTCCTGTTGCCTGCTCAAATGCCCGTATATTGCGTCCTTCCTTACCAATAATTCTTCCTTTTATATCTTCTTCTTCAACCCTTACGATTGACACAGTATATTCGGGAACAAAACTCAATGCCCCGTGCTTCAGACTATCAATGATTATCTCCTGAGCTTTCTTATCAGCTATCAATTTAGCTTCTTCTTCTTTTTCTTTTATTATTTTAGCCATTTGGGCTGTTGAATCTTTCTCTGTTTCTTCAAGAAGTTTTTTTGCTGCTTCATCCCGCGTCATGCTTGAGGCTTTTTCAAGTTTTGCAATATATTCTTGTCTCTTCTTTTCAACTTGCTGCTTCTCTTTTTCTATTTCGTCCTGCTTGGCATCTAGTTTTTCCTGCCTCTCAAGAAGTTTTTTTTCAAGCTGAATAAGATCTTTAGTTGATGTATCTGACATATCGATATAGATTATGCGGCAAAAAAGAAAACGGGTTAAGTCCGTTTTATGCTTTATATATGAAGATAAATCTCTTTATTGCCATATTATCAATATTATACCTTATCAGCCAAAACCCCGTCAATGCTCTTTTTTATTGTCTCCCAGTCAAATCCCCGCCTTGCAAGAAACGCTCCCATTTTCTGATAAATTTGTGGCTTTTTTAAACTTTTATAGCGAGGTAATCTTTTCTCAACCAGTTTTATTGCGGATTCCAAGTCGTTGTTAATAGACTCTCCATCATTATCATAGGATAAATTATTAATTGCGTCCTCAATAAGTTCCTTTGCTACTCCTTTTTGTTTTAACTCTAACTTAATAATCCTCAAGCTTTTTTGTCTAAATCTTAAACGCTGCTCAATAAACCACTTTGCAAAATCTTTATCATCCAAAAATTTTTGTTCTTTTAAGCTCTTAATTATTCTTTCAATTATTCCCAGCTGAGCCTTCTTTTTTAGTAAATTTTCACGAACTTCTTTTTCTGAGCGCGGACGGTAGGAGAGAAATAGTAAAGTCTTATTTAGATATTTTTCAAATTCATCCATTTAAGAAGCGGGCGTTTCTGTTTCTTCATTTTCTTCCCCTCCTACCATAATGGGAGCTGGTCTACCATCTTTATTCTGAGCCATTATTTTTGCGACAATCTCTTTGGAAAGCCCTGCGTCTTCTTTAAGAGACTCAACAGTCGCGACTTTTCCCTGACCAAGCATTTTTTCTCCATACCTATAAAATGCTCCTGACTTCTGGATAATTCCCATTTCAACTGCCACATCTACAATTCCACCTTCTCTTGAAATTCCATTATGTGACACATCAAATTCTGCCATCCGAAAAGGACTTGAGATTTTGTTCTTAACAATTTTTACGCGGTGTCTTGATCCAATAGCTCTATCTCCATCTTTAATTGTTTCAATCTTGCGGATATCAATCCTTACAGACGAGTAAAATTTGAGTGCTAGCCCCCCAGTTGTTGTTTCAGGATTGCCAAACATCACACCGATCTTTTGTCTTAATTGATTGGTAAAAATTACCACCGTTTTTGATTTCGAAATAACACCAGTTAATTTCCGGAGAGCTTGAGACATAAGTCTTGCCTGGAGTCCTATTGATGCTTCGCCCATTTCACCCTCTATCTCAGCGCGTGGCACCAGCGCTGCTACTGAATCAATCACCAAGACATCAATTCCACCCGATCTAACCAAACTCTCAGCGATCTCAAGCGCCTGCTCTCCTGTATCAGGTTGAGAAATAAGTAATTCGTCTAGTTTTACTCCGAGTTTTTCAGCCCATATCGGGTCAAGGGCATGCTCAGCATCAATAAATGCGGCAACCCCTCCATGTTTTTGCGCTTGAGCAATAGTCGAGAGACAAACAGTTGTTTTTCCTGATGCTTCAGGACCATAGATTTCAATTATCCTACCTCTTGGGAGTCCACCTGCTCCAAGAGCCAAGTCAAGTGGAAGGCAGCCTGTTGAAATAACGGAAATATCAAATTTTTGGCCGGCGTCACCAAAGCGCATAATTGCTCCGCGACCGTACTGCTTTTCAATTTGATCCATTGCCATTTGGATTGATGCAAGTTTTTGCTTGTTATCGTTTTGCTGTTGAACAGGTATTGATTTTTGTGAATTAGCTGGAGTTCGCGCCATAAATATGCCCTAATGATAACAATTCTGTGCTAAAATACAAGAGGCAAAACGGGATGTAGCTCAGACAGTTAGAGCACTCGGCTGGGGGCCGAGAGGTCGCTGGGGCGGAACCAGTCATCCCGACATATGAAAAATTTTCCTGTCCAATGCGTTAATTGCAAATCAATTCTCTATCGCAGCGGAAGTAGAATAAAAGAATCTCAAAAACATAGTTGGAAAACTTATTGTTCTATTACTTGTCAATCAAAAATTAAAAACACTCAACAAACATTTAAGTGTTCCAATTTAAAATGTCCTAAAACGTTCACTCGCCAAACAGCACAAATACGTTCAGCTTCTTTATATTGCTCTCGAGCATGTGCGGTTACAATTAACAATACTCTTTTCCCAAAACGTATAGCTGTCATAAAAATATGCTTAGTTTGTAATCAACAGTTTACTAACAGAGAAAAATACTGCTCTGTTTCATGCATGAATCAAAATCATACACTCTCTAAAGGCTTTATTATCGAAAAGATAAAAGCATTTTATAAAAAAACTGAAAGAATTCCTTTTAAGAGAGAATTCCAGCACACTAAAGCTGCTCGTAATCGCTTTGGGAGCTGGAATAACGCTATTAAAGCAGCAGGCTTTATTCCAAATCCTGTTATGTTTGCAAAAAAATATACTGGAAAAGATGGGCATAAATGTGATTCTCTAGCAGAGAAGATAATTGATGATTGGCTATATACAAGAAAAATTGACCACAGAAGGAGTGTTGCTTACCCGAATAAGTCTACTTTTACTGTAGACTTCGTTGTTGGAGATTATTGGATTGAATTTTTTGGCTTACATGGTCAACTTAATAGATATGATGAGCTTAGAAAAGAAAAATTAAGGTTGATAAGACAATATAAATTAAAATTTATTGAAATTCTCCCCAAACATCTCTTTCCAAGAAATAAATTACAGGAAACATTAACTGTACTAAGTAAAAGTTGAAAATGGATAGAGAGCCAGTTTGTCCTGCTCTGCTCCGAGGATCAACGACTTTAGAAAATTCTACTTGACTAATTGAGCATTACAGTATTACAGTTAAATTAGTAAGTATTATTGATATATGAAAAAGGGAATTGCTTTTATGAAAAACCATCCGGCGTATAATGCAATTGTCCATGCTATTGGAGGACTAGGTATCGGTATCCTTATCGCGTCCCCCGTCGCAGGGGTACATCCGATTCGTTGGGGCATTGCATTTTTGATTATTAGCCTACTTGGACATTTATACGCTCTATTTGCCTAATAGTGTGCTCTCTCCTGGTTTACTATTTAGGGAACTATTTTGAAATGTGGTGTAATTCGTTTGAGAACTTACTAAGTTTGAAATGTTGGAAACAAAATTCTGTATTATAATTAGACCTCAGTAATCAATCGTCCCTCCCCACTCAACAGATGTGAATCCTATTCTTTGAGGAGGATTTTGGGGCAAAATAAGTGGTTTTAGATTTCCTTTTTGATCTCTTTGTGGTTTGAAATAGAATAAATATTCAAGCTCGGTTTTAGGAGTTGGTGTTATTATAACTTTATCAATCCTTTGTTTTTCTTTCGAATCAATAAGTGATATTTGGACGTAGGGGGATTTTAGTTTTTCAAGTTTTGGTAACCAGTAGGAAAGAAATTCATTCTGCTCGTTGGGAAGGAGGCCAAGCTTAGTTGTAATTTCAGTCAGTTTATCTTTGAGAACTATAATTGGTATTACAATTCCATTGTCAGGTTGCCTTACTTTATCAACTTGTGATTCATAATATAGTTCATTATATATTTTGTCTTGATATGTTAATGACCCTCCTGGATGTGCTAAGACGTTTACCCATCCATCACTAGGATAAAGAGGATCGCTCTCAACAATTCTTCCTGGAATAGTAAGTTTTACATTAACAACCGTTGGAATGACTGGATATAGATATATTACAGGTTTTCCAACACAAGCTCTCACACAGTTAGTACCAGGCGAACCATAACCCGTACAATAACTTGTTCCTGTTACTGGATCAACAAAAGGCAGTCCACATGTATGTCCAGGGCATGCGTAAGTTGTCTGATCCGGACACGCACCACATCCTGGTGTTGCAAGTTGATCAGGCCTACATCCTGCACCAGGAGGTCCTCCAATAGGATGGGGAATATATGTATACACACGTTTTCCTCCAGACGATGTTGGTGGGTTAGTAGGTACAGGTGTTATGAACTTAAAAGTATTGAGTTGTAAACTATCTTTGCTTGAACCTGTGTTTTGAAATACAGGCGTAACAGGTACTCCATTTAGAGTCGGTTCATTTGAAGGTGTTGCACCACTGATGAGTGCAACACCAAAAACAATTAAAAGAATCATCAAACCAATAACATATACTGTACCACTTGATGCATCTCCTTTGAAATTTAACATTGATTTACTTTTCCTCATATTCTATATCATGGCAAAGTGTTTGGGGATTTGCAACAAATTTAAATGAGACTTTAGAGCTTGTTTGTCCTGATCTGCTCCGCAAAGTGTATAAGTTTAGACACTTTCTTTGTGTCTGAAAAGAGATCTCAGGATTTATACTGTATACTTTTAGACATTATTCATGAAAATAATACAACACATTATACGGTATTATTACCAGGAGGTGGTGTTTGTTGAGAAGAACTCCTTCTAAAAAAAGTGATAACACCCATTACAGAGACTAAAATCCCTGCAATAATAAATATCCAGACAAAATACTGAGTTCGCGTATCAGACTCATTATACGCTCCAATGCTTGGATCGGTTGGATTGTAAGCCACTTTCACTGTATCACCACGATAATACAGAGTACCCGTTTGGTAAGAAAATTGTTCATGGACTCCATTAGGAGCATCGTAGCCTATTGTTGTGAGATATTGAATTGACTGATGATTGAAAGACCCAGTAAAGTTTTGAACCGTTGATAGCACTTGACCGGTTGTAGTTGCCGTATCAGCAGCAGGTTTTGAACTTATTTGAAGTATAAACCAACCTATACCTATAAATAAAAGGCCAAATAAAAAGCCTAGTATTGCGGCTGGCTTTCCGGTAATAATATTTACGCCATAACCTCTATAATAGGGATTACCGTACATAGGTCCACCGATTGAAAAACCTCGTCCTCCTGTTATTATTTCATCTGCTACTATTTCAGTTGCTACTGCACCTACTTGTTTTAAAACTGGATGATCAGTACTTACTCGATCAGAAGTCCCTATTTGGTTTGGAGATGGAGGGCTACCTTTTCTAAACAGCCGTATGATAACTAAAATAATTCCAACTACAACAAGGACTGGTATCAGAAGTACCACAAGAATTGCCAAAAGTGCTGCTCCGCCGGTAAGGTGCATGTGCTTTTATCATAATTGAATTCTTAATTGTAGACAAGGCATAAAAATATACTAGGCTAATAATGCTCCGCTACTAGGATTCGAACCTCAAATTTAATTGACAAAATAGACTTTAAAATTAGCTTCTGATGTGCTTTTTGGGAGTAATTCTCAATATCCTGTTGAGGGTGTGGTAGTATTTTGTTTCATCATTACATTACCTCCTGCCGATCCAACGATTATCTGAGTTCCAGTACTACTCTTAAGAACTGATGTTGCCACTCCTCTTGCTGTAACTAACGTGCTTGGTAAGAGTATTAATTGAGATGGCTGAGTCGAAGCATTAGCAGTAAAAGTGATTGTTGCTACAACCCCGGTCCCACTAACAGGTGTTTGGCCTGGTGTTCTACCAAATGCATAGGTAAGTCTTCCAGTTGGTGGATTATTTTTATTGATAAGAGTTATAGAATTCTGGAAAAGAATTCCTGGAGTAACTTGAACATTACTAATAACTTTTGGGTCATAAGCAACTTCAAGCTGTACAGCTGTAACAGCATTATCAGCTGTGTCTATATTTACATCAACTTTTCCTTGAGTTCCTGGAGCAACCGTTACCGGATTTGGAGAAAGACTTAGTACCGAATGAGCCATTGAAATTGTAGGAGATGGTTTCATGACTGTTGATGGACTTGGAGTTCCTGGCGTTTGGTTTGATTGTTGATTAGATTTCAGAGCAATTATAAAAAGAACTACAGTAACTAGAACCAAACCAGAAATAAGGGCAAGTGTTTTCTTGGGCATACTTTTATCTCCAGATATATAATAGAACAATTTATTTATGTTTTGCAATAGGTAAAATTTTATGAATATAATATTACTAGCATGTCTGTCGTATTTATATTTTTCGCTGAACTATTTATTCTTTTTATATTTTCAAAAACTTTAATAAACTTGCTCTTTTCTTTATTTTATAGATTAACAAGAAGTAAAAAGCTGAGCATCTATCTCATGAGTTTTCTCTTTTTACCAGGTACTCTGATTCACGAGCTATCTCACGTGTTAATGGCAGTGCTTCTTCAGGTTCCGGTCGGTAACATGCAGCTCATACCAAAACTTGTTGGGCAAGATATAAAGTTGGGAAGTGTTGAAATTGCCAAAACTGATCCTATCAGACGTGTTCTAATTGGCATGGGTCCTTTTCTTTTTGGCTCAGCTCTCCTTGTTGGAGTATTTTTTTATGCCTCAAAAACTCATCTTTTTGCTAATCAGTTATTTATAGTTGCTATCAGTTATTTTGTTTTTGAGATTGGAAACACTATGTTTTCAAGTAAAAAAGACATGGAGGGAGCACTTGAATTACTTATTGTTTTTGTAGTTTTTGCCGCCCTGTTTTATATTGTTGGTTTTCGTCTGTCAGCACTTAACCCAAATATCATGCTATCAAATATTTTAGTGCAACAAACATTCAAAAAAGCAGATATCTATCTTGTTGCTCCAGTTGGAATTGATTTAGTTCTAATAATACTATTGAGGTTAAGTAACCCTAATTAATTTTTCTTCACACTAACTTGCGGGGTTGGAATAATAACTCCATTTTTGCTGATATCGCAATTTCCAAGCTTTATTTCGCAACTTACATAATCTTGAATCTTAGTGTAGTCTCCAACTCCCGATGTTGGAATAAGAACATATGCATTATTATAGTCTGAACTTATTGGAGGATTTAAGAGAAGACCAATACGGCCTGTCTGATCATCGCCGATATCCAAAACTGTACTGTTAATTTTGGCGCCCTTCAACCTCTCGGCAAGTTTTATAAAGTCATCATATTCATCTGTTTTGATATCAGTGTCAATACTTCCACTTAATAAATTTACAAGACCTACCACCTTTATGGGATTTAAAAATGTGTTTACTGAAAAAACTTTATTTTTAAAAGCCGTTATTACTTTTTCCTGCCTTTTGGATCGGGCAAAATCAGACCCCTCTTCGCCTTCTGCGTGACGTGAACGAACAAATTTCAACGCCGTAATTCCGTCCATTTTTTGTAGTCCTTTATCAAAATGTAAATGTTCGTATCTGCACGGAAAGCTATCTTGAGGCATTACACTAGCTGCTTCAAGTTGGGCTGATAAAGAAGCAATTTCTGTATCGTTATGACCACAACTATCATTTTCCTTTCCTTCAATTGGGTATTGATAATCATCAAGTGTATTATCAACTGTTATATCGAGTCCTCCTACCATATCAACAGCTTTTACAAAACCATTAAAATCAATTTTAACAGCATAGTCTATCTGCTGATTTAGAAGATGACTGACAGTTGCTTTTGCCAACATGAGTCCGCCTCCTTTTTGTTTTTCTTCACCTAATGTATATGCCGTATTTATTTTTTGCTTAAGTTCTGGAATCCATAAGTCCCTGGGAATTGAAACAAGAGTTACTTTCTTATTAGTCAGGTCTGCACTTACAAATATCATCGTGTCTGTCAGATCCGGTCCATCATGTGTTCCACCTCCGACGCCCAAAAGTAAAATATTAACCCTGTTATCGCTGGTTTTTTTGAGCTGAATCTCGTTTTGGAAAAAAAGCTGAAAAAGTGGAGTAAAATACTTACCCGTTTTTATTAAAAACACACCAAGAATTAGTAGAAAGAAAATAAGAAGAGCCATAGAGACTCTTTTTTTTACATTAGATCTTTGTCTTGAATACATAAAATAATTTCTAAAAAATTTGATTCTGAGCGAAAAATATTTTCAAGAGCTTTTTATGATTTGCATAAACTTTTCAGCATCCAAACTTGCTTGCCCAATTAAACCACCATCAATTGAATCTTTGCTGAAAAGAAGTGCAGCATTTTCCGGATTAACGCTTCCACCATATAAGGTAATAACCTTTCTGCCAATTTTTTGACTAATCTCTGCTGCATTTTTGTTAGCTTCTTCAGGATCTTCTGCATGAAACTCTCCTCCTCCACTAATAGCGCTTGGCGGCTCATAGACAAAAATTATTTTATCGGCATTATCCAGAATTACTTTTCCATTCATAAGATAATAATCCATCTGACTCATGTCGCTAACACAAAGTATTGGAGTAATATTTACCTCTATTAACCGTGCTACTTCTTTAATAACGTCTTCGTCTGTCTCATGAAAATATTTTCTTCTTTCCGAATGTCCGACAATTGTGTGGGTTACAAGCTCTGCAGCTTGCCTCGCACTGATCTCTCCTGTGTACGCACCATCGTTAAATGGTGAAACGTCTTGGGCTCCAAGCTTTATGGATAAGTTTTTCTGAATTAGGTATGCTTTCATACTTGGCAGAGAGGTAAAGGATGGACAAACAATTACTTCCTTGTCCTGATTGGCGATTGGCTCATAGGCATTTGCTGCCTCCACAAGCCATTCATGTGCTTCAGTTGTTGTCTTATTTGATTTCCAATTGGCAATAATAAAAAGCTTTTTCATATGCTACAATAAACACTACCTCAATTAACTTATCAAAAACAAAATAACTAAATAATTATACTCTATGAAAGACGTACTACTCAAGGATTTAAATTCGGAACAACAGAAAGCTGTTTTACAAACAGAGGGACCGGTTGTTATTCTTGCTGGAGCAGGATCGGGCAAAACCCGGGTACTAACTTACAAAGTCCTCTATCTTATGCTTGAGAAAAAAATAGCCCCTGAATCAATCCTCATGATAACTTTCACAAATAAAGCGGCTAACGAGATGAAGGAAAGAATGCACAAATACTTGTCTAGTTATCCAATTTTAGGATCCTCCTCTGGAGGACCTTGGATAGCAACTTTTCACTCCATGTGTGCAAAGATTTTAAGACTTGATGCTAAACATCTTGGATTCTCCCAGAAATTTTTGATCTACGATTCCCAAGACCAACTTGACACAATCAAAGAAGCAATGAGGCGTTTGGATGTTTCAACTAAGGATTTTAAACCTGGATCAGTACTCGCTACAATTTCTCAAGCCAAAAACGAGCTGATAACCCCTAGCGAATACCTCAGCTATGCAAAGGGGCATTTTCAGGAAACAGTTTCTAAAATCTATCCGGTCTACCAGGTAATTCTTAAAGAAAACGACGCTCTGGATTTTGACGACTTGATTCTTTATACAATAAAGCTTTTTCGCGAACACGATGAGGTTTTTAAGAAATATCAAATGCGCTTCAACTACATCCTTGTTGATGAATATCAAGACACAAACCGAGCGCAATATATCTTAACTAAAATGCTATCGGCAAAATGGGGTAATATTTGTGTTGTTGGTGACTTTTCCCAAAGCATTTATTCCTGGCGCGGCGCTGACTATAGAAATTTAATGAAATTTAAAGATGACTTCCCGACAACAAAAACTTTCTCTCTTTCCCAAAATTACCGCTCAACCCAAAAAATTCTGGATGGAGCCTCCACTGTTATTGCTAAAAACATAAGTCATCCTGTTCTTAAACTCTGGACGGAAAATCCTGATGGTGAGGAGATCGAAATTTATGAAGCTCAAAGCGAACAGGATGAAGCGGATTATATTATTAAAACTATTGTTGAGATGGGTCTGAAGAATCTAAACGACGTTGCAATTTTATACCGGACCAATGCTCAGTCACGTGTTATCGAAGAAGCTTTCCTGCATCACGGTGTTCCTTATGTATTAATCGGCGGTACAAGATTTTATGCCCGCAAAGAGGTTAAAGATGTACTTTCATATCTTCGAATTATCTCAAATCCAAAAGACATGGTCTCATATAAACGCCTTGAAAAACTAGGAAAGGGACGACTTCAAAAATTTCTTGATTATCAAAATGAGATTGAAGACAGAGAAAATCTTGCAACAATTGATCTATTAGACAGCGTTTTACGTGTTACCAGTTATTTAGAACTATATGATGAAAAAATTGAAGAAGATCGTATGCGGCTTGAGAATATTAAAGAACTTCGCTCTGTTGCTATCAATTTCCCAGATCTGACGGATTTTTTGGAAAATGTCTCACTTGTTGAGCAGGAATATAATTCTGCACCACAGTTGAATGGTGAGAAAAAAAACGCGATAACGCTTATGACTCTCCACGCAGCCAAGGGATTGGAGTTTCCAATAGTTTTTATGATTGGCATGGAGGAAGGATTATTTCCACACTCCAGATCTCTAATGGATCGCTTTGAGCTTGAGGAGGAGAGACGTCTTTGCTATGTTGGCATGACTCGGGCAAAAGACAAACTCTTCCTAACTTACGCAAAGAGGCGACTTTTCTTTGGTCAACGTACCACTAATACTGTCTCAAGATTTGTTTTGGAATTGCCAGAGTATGTTGTCTCGCAGAACTTCGGATCACTGCAGGTAGAAGTAAAAACTAAAGAGGATCTTTTTTAATGTTTTATTTAATATTTATCTACTAATAAGACATAAATAATACAATCCTAAATTGTCAAAAATAACTCAATATAAGAAACTATTTGACAATCGTATTAGTTTCCCATAGAGTTATTTATAGTTATGTACTATACACATCAGTTACCACCAAATCCAGCTTTCATTTCTGGCTTTTTCTTATTCTACTTAGCAATTGCGGTTTTTTATGTTGTTTCTAGCTGGAAAATATACACAAAAGCAGGACAACCTGGTTGGGCAGCAATAATCCCCATTTACAATATCTATGTTCTCATGAAAATAATAGGCCGCCCCGGTTGGTGGACATTACTTTTTTTGATTCCTTATGTAAACATAGCATTTGTTATTGTAACTGCAGTTGATCTTGCCAAATCATTTGGTAAAAGTACGGTTTTCGCAATATTTGGACTATTTCTATTTTCTTTTGTTGGATATCCGATGCTTGCCTTTGGAAATGCTAAATACGTAGGCCCTGCTGCCTTATCTAAAACTCCATAATCAAGAAAATATTTACAAACTATATTTTTTCAAAAACATAGTCTTTACTACCTCAACGAGAAAAAGATAAGTAACAGTCAAAATAACTAATATTATAAAGTAAAGAGGTGGCGGTGCAACAAATCCAAGCTGTTTTGCGAGTGGTGTAAAGGGAAGAAGAACTCCTATTCCCACAATGCCAAGTGATGTTAAGGTAAGCCATATACTTGGGGTGGATTTGTAAAAAGGAGTCTTGGCCGTTCTTATAACAAAAACCACCAATATTTCTGTTGCAAGAGACTCAATAAACCAACCAGTCTGAAAAAGAATTCCGCGTGCATGAAAAACAAAAATCATTATGCTAAAGGTAAGAAAATCATAAATTGAGGATATAGGTCCAAAAAAAAGCATGTAATCTTTAATAAAATTGATATTCCAATGTCTTGGCTTTACAAGCGACTCATGATCTACATTATCCGATGGTATACTTAGCTGAGAAACATCATAAAGGGTATTTGTCAAAAGGATTTGAACAGGCGTCATAGGAAGAAACGGCAGAAAAAAAGACGCCCCAGCGGCTGAAAACATGTTGCCAAAATTTGAGCTGGTGCTCATCAAAATATATTTAATTGTATTATTGAAAGTTTTTCTACCCTCCCGTATACCATCATGAATTACCTCAAGACTTTTGCGAAGCAAAACTACCGACGCGGCATCTTTTGCAACATCAACAGCACTGTTTACTGAAATGCCAATATCCGCGTTATGAAGAGCAGGCAAGTCGTTAATCCCATCTCCCAAAAATCCAACGACATGACCATTATCCTGAAGTGCCTTTATGATTTGCAGTTTTTGAAGGGGAGAGACTTGTGCAAAAATATCAGTCTCATTGACAATTTTTTTTAATTCTTGATCTGATAATTTTTGCATTTGTAGACCCGTAATTATCCTATCAGCGTTCATTTCAACCTCGGCACATATTTTACGGGTAACAATTTCATTGTCTCCTGTTATAACTTTAGTGGCAACGTTCAGGTTGCGTAATTGGGAGATTGCCAAACCTGCACTCTTTTGTGGGATATCCAAAAAGGTAATAAGTCCGGCAAATGATAAATCCTTCACATCGTCCCACGAATATTTTTCCTTCTCCTTAATACTTTTTGCTGCAACAAGAACAATTCGTAGTCCATCTTTTCTAAGCGCCAAAATCTTTGCATTTAACTTACCGCTATCCACAACATTTTTACAAAGCGCGAGAATTGCTTCAGGACTTCCTTTGGCAATTAATTCCAAACTCTTAGCATTCCTAACAACAGTATAACCAGCCTTTCGATTGTAATCAAAGTCTTCCTCATGAATTTTTTTCTGAGTTTTATCAAAATCTATTTTGGATTTTATAGCGTGTTCCCAAAGAGCAACATCAATAGAATTACCAATCACCTTGTGGTGAACAATCGCGGTATTTGCCAAAAGTGCCATTTGCAAAACATGCTCATCTTTATTACCTTTCGGATTAATATAATCAACAACATCAATTTTGCCCTCAGTCAAAGTTCCTGTTTTATCCGTACACAGTACATCCATATTGCCAAGGTTTTCAAGTGAGAGAAGCTTTTTGACAACAACGTGCTTTTTTGCTAACTTGCCTGCTCCGTGTGAGAGACTTACTGTTACTATAACCGGTAAAAGTTCAGGCGTTAATCCGACTGCTATTGCCAGCGCAAAAAGCGCTGATTCAAGAACATTATGTCCCAAAAAATAATTTACAGCAAAAATTATGACAGTTAGAATTATGATTGTTTTAACAATTAAGTTGCCGAATTTACTCAAGCCTTTTTGAAATTCAGTTATTGGTTTAACAAACGTAGCGCTTTTAGCAATTTTCCCAAACTCTGTGTTTTTCCCAATTGCAATTACTTGACCAATCCCTGATCCGCTATCAATACTTGTACCCATAAAAGCTTTTGCAGAAACGGCCTTATAAACAGTTTTTGCCTCCCCAGTTAGGGCTGATTCATTTGCTTCCAGGCGGTTTGCCTCAAGAAGTTTTAAATCCGCCGGTATTATGCTTCCCTGTGAAAGAAGGATTATGTCTCCAATTGTCACATCAACAACAGGTATTTCCTGCTTTTGCCCGTTTCTAATAACAAGAGCTGATGAGCTGATTTTTTTGAGAAGATTATCAATGGTTTTTTCGGCAGAATATTCATTCCAAACTCCAAGAAGAATACTAAGCATTATAATGCCAAAAATATAATAAGAACTTGCCCGCTGCCCAAGAAAAAAAGATAGAAGAGTCGCAAGAGCAAGGATGATAGTCAATGGATTTCCTGTAATCTGTCTTAGAAAAATCGAGAAAACATTAACTCTTCTATTATGTATAGTATTGAGTCCGTATTCTTTTTGGTTTCTAAGAACCTCATCTGTAGTTAATCCTGATCGCTGAGCACTAATTGAGGATTCAATAACTTCTATTTTGCTGACAGACATAAATTTATTATAAGTAAAAATTCAAATTATTGCTTTCCTTGCTGCTTATACATTTTTATCAGCTCATCAACTGTTGTTGCATCTTCAGAACGTTTATCTTTATCGCGGAAATTAACAAGCCGGGGAAAACGCAGAGCATAACCTGGCTGCTTAACGCCTCCATTTAATACTAATCCAGCCGTATGTAGAGGACTTCTTGTTATCTCATCAGCCAAAACTTCTATTACTATTTCAGGTTTCACCCAGACACTTGGAACTATTAATGAATTAACGCGAGCCGGTTTATGATTTAACTCCATTCCCTTAGTTTTTTCTTTAATACTTTTCCACTCATCGTCTGTAAGCCCGGTTCCAATTTTACTAACAGTTACAAACTCATCCGCTTTCTTATCATATACTCCAACCAGCAATGCACCTGCACCAAACGCAGTCCTTTTTCCTTTACCAAAAATGTATCCTAAAATTACAGTATCAATAGTGTCATGTAATTCTCCTGATGAATGGCGTTTCAATTTAACCCAATTAAAATTGCGCCCTCCCGCTTCATATAGAGAATCAACTTTTTTAACTACTACTCCCTCTAGTCCTTTTGAAATAGAATCATCAAGCATAAGTTGTAATTCCTTTGGATCAGTAAGAATCTCCCCGGGAGCCGGAATAAGCGTATCGCCTTTTTTAACAACTTTTTTCAATATCTCAATTCTCTTATGTAAAGGCATGTCTATTAGAGATTTTCCATCGGAATATAAAATATCAAATACAAACGCCCGTAGGGGAAGCGATTTTGCCATTTCCTCAATATTATATTTTCTGCGCCTTTTGGTAGTTTCCTGAAACGGCAGGAATTCTTCAGATTCCGGCTGATAAGCGAGTGCTTCTGTATCAAGAATCGCGGTTTTTGATTTAACTTGTTTGAGAGTCCCCTCAATTAGCTCTGGAAACATGTGCGACATGTCTTCCAAGTTACGGGAAAACATTGAAACCTTGTTACCGTCTTTATGGATTTGAACGCGAAACCCATCGAATTTTTGACTTGCGTGAACACTATCGCCCATTTTGCTAAACACTTTTTCAGGATTTGGTAAGCGCTCACACAGCTCGGAGCGAATTGGACGACCAATATTCACAGTCAGCTTTTGAACCTTACTTAAACCACCATTTAATAATGTCTTGCCGATTAAACCCAAATCAGAAGTTTCGTTATATGCTTTTTCCAAAAGCTTTCTCTTTGTACGGTCTCCAAGAATTGCAAGTGCTAGAGCATCAAGAATTGTCGGATCACCTATTCCCAAACGTGTTTTCCCAAGCGGAACTCTGACTAAATGCTTTGCTGAGATTGGATCAACTCTTTTTAATAAATCAGCAAGAAGCGTTACCCTTTTCTCAACAGTACCAGCTCCTTTTGCTCTAGCAATTTCCGTTAAAATTTCAAATACATCCTCAACAGATATATTACTACTTGTTGCTTTTTGTTTATTGCTTAGCTGCTGAGCGGTTTGCCCCATATCTCCCAATTTGGAATACAAATTTAAGACCTTATCTCTGTCTTCTCCATAAGCAATCGCAACAGCGCTTGCTACTGTCTTATCCGCCATCCCTATTTCAACGGGTGCAAAAAACGGAGCAATCCGCCCCTGTGTCAGATAGATTATTTTATCAAGATCAATCTTATCCGTCTTCTTAAAAAGCTTTGAAAGAATATCAATAAGCGATAATCTTGATGAAGTTTCTTCAAGTTTTTCAAAATAACTTGCAAGTTCTGAAAATTTCATATTTATTTTGCTATTATATACTTTGCGCCTTTTGTTTTTCCAGATTTTTTTATAATTCCGGCTTTTAATAGCGCTTTTAGCTCATTTAAAACAGTGTCTTCCGATACCATTGGGAAAAGGGTTTTAAATGCTTGATTTTGTAAATATCCTGTCTTTTGGATATATTCCATAATCTTAAGTTGACGCTCAGTTAAAAGAAGCGGCGCCCCACCAAGCCTTTGCTTAAGACCTGCATCAACTGATATTCTCTCAATTTTATCTTTTATCTTAGAAAGCTCGATCGCAAGTCCTTGCGTAAAGTATTCAAGCCAATTAGATAAATCACCATCTGCTCGGCCAACGCTTTGGAGCGCATTATAATAACTCGGCGCATCATGATCAAAATATTCCTCAAGCGAGAAAAATTTCCTTATATCATAACCTTGCTGAAAAAGAATTAACGTTGAAAGCGCACGCCCAACACGCCCGTTTCCATCAGTAAAGGGGTGTATTCTGACTAATTCATAATGCACTGCACCAGATTTGAGAACCGGATGAATATCCTCAGAACCATTGATAAACTCTATAAGTTCATTCATCTGGATAGGTACAGCAATCGGAAGAGGCGGCCGAAATGTTACCTCTCCTGTCAGACTATTTTTGACAACAACCTGTGATGTGCGGTAAACACCACATCTTGATGAGTCCAAAATTTTATCAACTGTCATCTTATGTAATTCTTTAATAAATTCCTCATCAACTGTTAATTTTTCACTTTGAATTCTTAACTCACCAATTCTCTCCATCACCTTTCTATAATTTATAACTTCCTGAATATCGCGAGCTCTCGCTGCAACAATCTCACCCATCATAACTTTTTCCGCCTGATTTAGATTCAGCTCATTTCCTTCAATGTGTGTTCCGTGATGAACCATCCTCGCTAAAGCGTCTTTTTGAAATTCTTTTTCATAAAATGGAAGAAGTGGTGCGTGGTCTATGACTTCTTTACTAGCCTCAATAATACCGATGTTTTTGAGGATTTTATTTGTAATAGTAAACTTTGGGGCATACATGAGAATTTAATTATTGCGTATTTCCCGAAAAAAGGCAATGTCTTCAAAATTTATCCACTTTTACTTTATCAAATTAGCCATTACCATAGGGATCTCATCTGCCAGATCTGAGGCATTGAAATATAAACCAACTCTTTTAAATAATTCCTCACCCGCTTTTTTGTTTATAT
>Ga0207144_1072_pt1 | contig 20704 bp, 23 predicted proteins | sample Alteio_BWMinHeat_FD_153583 | JGI IMG/M metagenome (GOLD analysis project Ga0207144, IMG submission 153583) | Enriched cells from forest soil in Barre Woods Harvard Forest LTER site, Petersham, Massachusetts, United States -... | ecosystem: Environmental > Terrestrial > Soil > Temperate forest >...
CAACAACTTTGCCGTGCTGGTTTATTACCTGGAAACGCTGCGCCTGCAGAACCTTTGGAGGCTCTTGCGCAGCCACTGTTCTAGTGTTCAAGATGAGGTTAGACGTCGCGCCACCTATGAAGCCAAATAGCGCACACAGAAAAAATCCAAACAAACGGCTTTTCGTTGTCAAAGTACACCTCCAAGTGCGCCAGCAATTTTACTATTGCTGGAAACCCGCATAAATACAGGGTTTTGTAATTTGCCAAATTGGCAAATTCGTTTGATTTTAAGGGTCTATCCGTTAGCCGCATCGTGAGAGCTTCCTGAAAATTATCCTTCAACAACGCTACGTTCCCTTCCCTGCCGAGCCTGATCATGGCAACATGGACCGCGAGGCCGTTGAAAAGCTGTTTGTTGAGTTGCATGCGCTCGAGCAGGACAGGTATTTGTGAGGCTCTTCCCTTTTCCCCGCTTGCTGATCGTCAAACTTAAATACAAACACTTTATTATCAGCTAGATAGCATTATCACATAATACTATGTTATTCATAGTCGTATTATGCATATCGTCATTATTATAATTAATATACTATTATATGGATTCTAGTTATTCTAACGAGTTTATATAATGTCAGTACTATAGTGATTCTTGTGATTCTCCTTGTCATCGTGTTAATTGACATTATCCTGATCATATGATGTATTCGCATCATGGCGACTATCACATTCATCAACAAGAAAGGCGGCGTAGGGAAGAGCACACTTTCTTTCCTTCTCCATGAGTCTCTTCGCCAGGCCCAGAAGGATGTAGCCATCCGTGACTGGGACCCGCAGGGGACGAGCAATAAGGCGCTCCAACTTACCGGAGGCCAACCAGCCGATCTGCACAAGACTCACGAAGTCTTGATTTACGATACACCCCCAAACCTTGAGCATGTAGCCACGGCAACGGCCGTAGCTGCGAGCGATCTGATCATTATCGTTTCGTCCCCGTCCCCCGCCGATCTGTGGGAAGCGGGGGAAGCCGCCAAGTTTGCGCGAGAACGCGCACCGCGCACTCCAGTATTTCTACTATTCAACAAAGTCAAAAAGGGGACTTTGTTGTCGGCGCTAATTGCGGAAAGCGCGAAGCAGGTAGGGATATCGCCGCTAAAATGTACGCTCAGTTCGCGTGAGTGCTATCAACATGCTATTGGGCGCGGATGGAAGGCGCTAGACAGCGGGGCTAAGGAAGAAATCTTAACACTCACGATGGAACTGCTTTCCCTGTTTGCCAAGCTCGCTGAGAGTCCTTATCAGCACAGTTCATCCGAAGCCACATCACGCAACGCACATGTTATGCAGAGCGCTTAAAAGAGAGGGCAATAAAAAGAAATGCAGGGTCAGACAAAGACGAAACAAAACGAGCTGCTGGCGGCCATTTCACAAAAGCCGATCCCGCAAACGCCGAGCAGTACCCCGCACACTAGCTCGCCTACGGCGGCACCGGCGTCGATTCCAGAACAATATCCACAAACACAAGTGACACCCGTGCCGGCAGCGATCACGCCGGCCATGCCAATTCGCACCGGCCCAGCTGCGCAAGCAGAAACCCAGGGGAAGGGAATCAGTTTCTATTTTCAGCCAGACGAAACGAAGCGGATCAGAGAACTGGCCGCATGGCTTAGCAGCCAAGGCATACGGACGAGCGATAGTCTCATCATGAAATCCGCCTTGCGTGTAGCGAAACCAAATGCGGAACTCCTGAATGCTTGCAGAGATGCCATGCGCGTAGACCGGCGTTACAAAGGCCATAAGGCATCGCGTTCGCGGAAATGAGTAAAGTTAGAAGTGGTATGATCCTCTGAATAGAAGGGAACTGCAGTATGGCTACTAGGAGGGATGTTCTGAGCGACGTGATGGAGAATGTGGCGGAAATCAAAGCTCGCCGCGAAGGAAAGAAACTGCCTGTTCCGGTCCCGGTTTTGACATTTGAGGAATTTGAGCGTTTGCCTGAGGAAGAAGGGATCAGATACGAACTTGATGAGGGCACCTTACTGATGGAACCATCACCTGTTTATCGTCATAACTTAATCCGGCAGGGCATCTTTATACGGTTGAATGAATTTGTGAAATCTCACCATCTCGGTTCTGTGATCGAGGAGATGGATTTCCGTTTAGGTCCTAACACCGTCAGGAATCCAGATGTAGCCTTTGTTAACAACGAGCATCTTAAAAAAATAGATCTGGACCGTACTCCGGTTGAAGGGGCGCCAGCGTTGGCAATAGAAGTTATCTCTCCAGGCAATCTTGCCCAGGATACTGCTAAGAAGGTTCACCAATACCTTGCTGCCGGCAGCCAGGCAGTCTGGCTTGTCTATCCCTCCTTACAACTTGTTGAGATTCATTCTTCAGTTCAGGGCGGCCGTCTCCGGGAGGTTCGTGAGCCAGATCTTCTTGAGGAAAGCAATCTCTTTGGTGGAGCAAAGTTCGTACTCTCTCTCACGGAAATATTTCGCGTTAGTAAGTAGCCCGTGCTTCCTTTGGCCTCTTAGGTAAAGCCAGTTAGTAAACATTGCGCAGTTTTTCCGCTTGCGTTTAATTACACATTTACTACACAATTAACCTAATGAACATTGTAGGTATAGAACTCCCGCAGAGATCTGGCATGCGCGTGAATTCCGCTAGGGTCGGCACGGAGAACGTTAACCATCTTGGTTCCCGCTTTGGTCTTCGAGACGCAATTTGCTTGAAAAGAAGCTATGTCGACGGGAAAAGCTGTTTCTAAAGGCGCGTATGCAATGCATAATAAGTCGTGCATTATGTGTATAATGCTCACACTTTGGAGTTTGTAAAGGAGCCCGACAAACCTATGGCTACATATCCAGCCGCGCAAGATCGTATCCAACCAGGACGAACTGGGAAGGGAACTAACTTCTATTTTAGCGACGAAGATCGAGAGCGCATCCGTGTGATTGGAGCTTGGCTCATGAATCAAGGGATGAAGGTAAGTGAGAGCCTTGTCCTCAAGGCATCTCTGCGCCTGGTCCGCAAAGATGCGTCCTTGTTGAATGCTGCGCGTGAAGTGCAGATGCAGGACCGGCGCTTCAAAGTTCACGCCATCCGACGAAAAAAGTAGCTAGGACGAACAGCTATTTTTGTTGGGCTTGTCAGAGTTTTGCAGTGATGAATTTATACAGGAGGTATTGGTCCTAAAAAGACTAAAGCCGCCAGCGAGAAAGGCCGCCAAACCAAGCTCGCTAACGGCAAATGTCGAGTAGCTCTAGAGTCGCGTTGAGGCCGCGATGCAGGAGTGGTGTATCTAAGGCATCACCACCACAAGCATGAAAAATATACCACAAATCGCCGGAAATAAGCGCTATGAAAAATTAGCGCAGTTGTACGAGCAGAGGACCTACAGCGGCGAGATCCAGCAAGAGCTGATTTACGTTCCAAAAGCCTTATTGCAAGCTCCATTTCCTCCAAAGGTTATCGGCGGCGACTCACTCACGCGCACGATCGTGGACTTCAACGAAACAATGAAGGTGAAATACACGACTATCGGCAATCAGCTCCCCTATGGAAAAGACTTCATCTATTTTGTCAATTTGGTTAGTCAAACTCTGCGGGGCAAACGTCAACAGAATCGCCTTGAGCGCGGCCTACTATTCGACACCGTGGTATCGTTTACCACCGATTACGAACCGGCTCCCAGTTACGGTTTGGGTGGATTGAATTACGAGATCCTCCTGGGCCGATTAGAGAGGTTGAGAAATCTCCGCGTTCTAATTCAACGCAGTAAGGTAGAGGAACATCCAGAAGACAAAAACATTGACATCGAAACCGTAATCAATGATCCGTCACTTTCAGTGATGGAGAAATCCCGGCTCCCAAAGCTGCGAAACTCCAATAAGGGAGACCAGGTCACCCCTGAGATTCGTCCGGCAAAGAAAGGACCGCGTTTAACTCAGAATGGTGTACCGGGTAAGGAGGATTCGTATTACATCATCTTTGACGAGAGTCTTTGGAAGGAAATGGACGACGCTATTCCGCTGTGGGCGCCGCTGATGAGACTTTACCAGGACAAGTTGATGCGTTGGGTATTCGTTGCTCAGTTGTGCTGGAGGAGTTACAGGTGTGATGTTGCGCAGACACGCTACGGCCAAGCTGGTGTCCAATCCATCTCTTTCAACGATTTGAAACAATGGTTAGGTTCCGAGGACACGAATGAGACCCGCCTGCGCGAGCTCCTAGAACAAGTACTCAAGGAGCTGCAAATCGTCTGGCCTGAAGTCAGAGCGGAATTCAAAACTTACCACAAGAAAAAACCAGACCTGGTGATATCCCGTCCTAAAGATGGTATTCACCTCGTCCGGCCACGGCAACCCGGATTGCCATTTTCTCTTCCGCCGATGTTTTCCACATCCAACCGCTGACCGCGCACAAGAATGCTGAAAAACCACGAGCATACAGAGGCGTTAATCTGCGTATGGCTGCGGGATCGGACCTTTTCAAGGCGTTAATCTACGTATGGCACAGGCGTTAATCCGCGTATGGCTAGGCGTTAATCTACGTATGGCTAGGCGTCAATCCCCGTATGGCTGGGCGTTAATCCAGGTATGGCTACATTTCCCTAACATACTGATATTGGGCAGCTTACAGACTATTTTCGCCAACAGTAGTTTCTTTTAGTAGTTCTTAAATAGTAAATAGAAACAGTAGTTGGCCCTCTTGAAATTCTGGAAAACCGATGCAGTAATCACCCATGCGGTGCGCGCCAAAGAACGGCGCGCATCTCCCCAGAGCGACACTACAAAAAAGATCCATGCAATTAATTGCATTGGGAGGGGGAAAGAACCCCCCTCCCAAACCCACCCCCAACCCCTTCCAAATAAGGAAGGGGCCGCACGCAGCATGCCATAACCGACAAACGCTCTTCCGGGAACCAGTCGGCAGAACCGAGACAATCTTGACGGCCATCGCGCTTCAGCATAGAGTCCGAGTATTGAGAATGAAACGAAGGCGTACAATACAGCTCGACCAGGTACTACGTGAGGACCAACTCACACATCTTGGCCAGCGGGCCATTGAACAGGGGCTTGCAGAAATTCACGGGCGCGAAGACGCTTACGCGAAAGGGAAGCGGCGCAAGAAAAGACGCGCACCGGCTCGGCTACTAACAATTCTTGAAGATTTAGGCATGACTCTTCCGGCCGCTGCGACCTCGTTGTTGCGAGAAGAGCGGGCCGCCCAACCTGTGAACAAGAAGCCGCCTTCCGCCTCGACGTCGGACAGGGGATTGAAAGAGAAGAGGTCGTTGACCTCTAAAAAATCATGATACAGAAATCAACAAGTACGACAGTTGAATTCATTCAGATTCAGAAGGTATTGCGACTCACTCATCTGCAATTAGCGCAGATTCTGAGAGTCGGAAAAACAAATAGTGAAAGACAGGCGCATGAGTTGCGGGAGCTCTATAGTCTGATCCAAGAGTATGTTCGTCCAGGGCAAGAGGCCGCCTGGCTAAGAATGAAATTATCCGGCTTGGCCGCTCGCCGTCCTCTGGATTTGCTGCTTGAAGGTAAGGTTCGCGATCTGACTGTTGAACTGCGCCGTTTACAGGAGGGGCAGCCTGTTTGAACGACCTCGTATAATCGAGGAGACAATGGACAACCTCAGGAACTTAGATTTGGTGGAAGTGAAGGAGACCTCTCAACGAGGGGAAATACAGACAACCAGGGACATGGAGCCTCGTTTTTGGGTCGTGTTCAACAAGAATGCTGCAACTGCGGATTGGTATCGAACCGACCAACTCACTTTTATAGAGAGACCGAAGGAGCCGGAGGGCAGCGGTTTTTATCCAGCTAGATCGATCATGGACTAAAAAGGGTTAAACAGTGACGAAAACATCTGACATGTGTGCAGAGAGGAAAAGTTCGGTGTGGGGATGGAACATTCATCCCGGTGAAATCCTGCAGGAAGAGTTTCTGAAGCCGTTGAAGATGAGTGAGGATGAGCTGGCGCGACGCATTCATGTGAGCCGGTCACGTATCAATAACATTGTTCGTAGACAGCGTGCAGTAACAGCGGACACGGCGCTACGTCTGGGGAAAGTTTTTGGCACGATGCCGGCATTCTGGATCAACCTGCAAACCACATACGAGTTGCGAAAAGCATGGCGAAGAAGACGTTGACCTGGGTGACGGTGGACCCGGATAACGCGGAAGAGATGGCCGCGTTCCACTTGGAAATGTACCGCGAACTCTTGCGCGACTGTCTGGATGACGATCCTGCCCTGGAGACATTCGAGCGCATGTGGGAAGAAGCTGAAAACACAAAATAGCCAGCCAATTACACCATTGCAACGAATCGTGCTATCTAGTGCTGTCCTGTAGGCTGTGTCTTTACCGGGAAGTTTTAGAAGTCATTGCCACTCACCCTGGAGTTGGAAAGCAGCCCAATAGTACGGAGCCCTCGAATCTTTGTGTTTCCACATATCGATCTGCGCTTGCCGAAGAGCGGCGGCCGGGCGCATTTTGTCACGCTCCAACGAGCGGTAAAAATACTTCATCAATTGTGAAGTACTGTAGTCGTCAACACTCCAAACGCTCGCCATTACACGGCTCGCGCCGGCGTACATGAATCCGCGAGTGAGGCCGACCAGCCCTTCGCCGCGAATTTCTTCGCCTAATCCAGTTTGGCAACCGGACAGCACGACCAGGTCCACCGGGAGCTTCAGATTGTAGATGTCTTCCAGACCCAAAAATCCATCTTGCGGTTTGCCCCGCTTATCGACCAAAGACAACACTAAGCCGGAAAATTCAGGATGTTTGTTATCCATGAAACCATGCGTAGCGAAATGAACAATCCTGTAGTTAGCCAGCTCTGGACTCAATGCCATTCGCCGGCTTGCTTGAAAATCGAGCAGCGCCTTCGTATGCGGTGCGATGGCCACAATCGCCTCTGCCTCTTTGCGGGAATATATCAGCCGTTCCAGGTAGGAATCATTGTTCGACTGCAAACCGATGTCGGATGCAGATCTCCGCACGATCCCTCTGAATGTCCCCCGAGGTTTCGCGACTGAGCCCGCTGCTCCAGGGGTTACACGCTCGTCATTAGGTGCAAAAACCGGATCAGCCAGGACCGCAACTTCTCTTGCCGGCGTTGAACGACTCGAACTTACTTGCCTAATTTCAGCCAGTACAGAGGCCGAAGGTAAGTTCACAATTTCGTGTTGCACGATTAAAGGTTCGTTCAGATTTTGTGGTGAAGGCAGCGCAGAGAATGGAATATATTGCAACGCTCCATCGGCCACAACCAATAATCGCTTTCCTTCTATAAGGTTGGCCACAGGTCCAAGCAATATTTGGCCCAGCTGAGAGGCAATTATTTCTGATGAAGAGTCCGTTCTAGCCCAGCTCGCGGCTTCCTTTTCCGGCGCCGTGTTCATATTGCGAGTTCGTGCGGTCAGAGCCGAGTAGAAATTTGCAGCAAGGGTTTCAATTTCAGCCCGCTTTGGTAGTTCAAAAATCCTTAGAGAATCGTCTGTCAGAAGCCAAACATAACTCCGTTTGTCGCCCAAGGAGTATTCCAGTAATACCGTGTTACTATCGAGGAGTTGTTGGATCCGTTTGGTGTTCAACGCCTGCGGATCAGTTAACGCAGCAAACTGAGGACTCGTTATCCGCATATCAGTTTCTACCTGCGCGATCTGATCCCGAAGATCGCTAATCTCCTGGTCTACACGACTTACTTCGTCATCGGTGTGCTTGCCACTGAGTAAGTGAATTCGGGCCTGTGATTGTGTATTCAGCAGTTGGCGCAATTTGCGTTCACGCGCCAATAACACGGAGTCCGCGCCTTGGTGGATATCAATCTGTGATTCAGACAGCATCTCCAACAAAGCGCGCGCGCGCGACGCCTCTACGGCTTCGAATGCCCGTTCTGGTAACGCCTGCTGAACCAAAGCCTCGACGTAGTGCTCATAATAAACAGCACGGTAAGCACGATAATGTGATCGTTCTTCACGTTGGCCATCCCAATGACTGCTCAATTCGGCAAGAGCCTGTTCGTAGGTCTTAGTTGCCTCAGCAAGTTTGTGCTGACCTTGCAACGCTTCTGCTAAGTCTGCAAGAGTCTCGGCATGATTTAGGTTGCCAGGCGCTGATTTATCTATGATGACTAAGGCCTTTCGGAAATACGCCTCGGCAAGAACAGGATCGCCACCGTCCCTGGCTACATAACCTAGGCCGATTAAGAATCTTCCAGTCTCTTCGGACTGAGGAGCCACGTGCTCACCAATCTCTAGCGCTTGTTGATAGTCGTCGCGTGCTTGCACTAGATCTTTGCGAATGCGAGCGATGTTTCCCAAATTGCGTAAGCTGGTAGCTACGGACAAGCTGCCAGGGGTTGTCTTCTGCCAAATTGCCAGTGCACGCAGTTCATGGCGCTCTGCACCTTGCAGATCACCTTGCTCAACGAGACATTCAGAAAGCCTATTGAGAGCGTCAGCCACAGGCCGACTATCTGGGCCCCCTGAGCGTTCTGCAACCGAGATGGCTCGCTGGAAATAGGTTCGAGCTTTTGCCAACTCGCCGCCGCGCCTCGCAATATTTCCAAGGGCATCAAGTACCTGTGCGGCGTGATAGCTCCTAGGAAAATACCGTTCGACTCTCTCGAGTGCTCGTTCCTCATAGCGGGCCGCCGCTGCCAAATCACCTCGATCCAACGCGGTCGCCCCAACCGATTGGAATGCAATTACGGTCTCAACACTCTGAGGCGCATCTGCTTGCGAAATTCTTAACGCCTCTTTGGCAAATTGGTCAGCTTTTTCAAAATCTCCACGCCTTTCTGCCACCCACGCAAGGCTAAGCAAGGTGTTGGAAGCTGCCATCTCGCCGTCTAGTTTCCTCAGTTGGCGGAGCTCTTCCTCCCGATATTCCTGCATGTGAATAAAATCACCGCGCAATTCACTCCACTGCGCCCGCTGCCGCAAGAGGTCTGCAGTCACTTCAGGACGGGTATCACCCGCCCTTTGAATTGCCTGCCGGAAGAGATCGTCACTCTTTTCCCATTGGCGCCCATACATTTGCGCAGCACGGGAAAGGAGCCAAGGAACTAACCAAGAGATTTCCTTATGTTCTTCGGCGATTGTTATGGCCTTCTGCCATTGCACAAACGCTTCGTCGAGTTTGCCGGCATTAGCAAGTTCCTGACCTTTCTGATAAGCGGCGAGAAGTTCACCATGAAAATCCGGGTGCGTCCAGATTCCCCATAGGTCGCAACCAATGAGCCACGTCCGTCGGCCTGTTCCTCTCAGCCCTCTGAGTCGGAGTGGTCCACGAGACGCTTGTTCGGTCCGAATAAACGGTAGATCGAAGGGAGAGGCAATCTCTCCCTTCGCCACTCCCCGAGACCAACTCAGTAGAACATCACCCGGTTTTATTCCTGCCTTTTCGCCTTCCTCATTCTTACTGAGTGATTCAACAATCAAGCCTCTTTTTAGAAAAACCTCACCCTTGTAGCTGGCTTCTTGACCGGAAGCCAGTACTGCTGACAGGCAGAAAGCCAGGCATACGTGCAGCGCCAAAAAAGAATTTCGCTGCGATCTAGGAATCAGCATTTTGTCATTCAAGCGAACGTTACCCCCATTAACCGTTAGGGTCCGTTAGGGTCTGGTGGTGGGCATTGTGTAGGATCACACTGTGGTCCAGACCCGCCACCTTCAGGAGAGCCTGACTGTGGTCCAGACCCGCCACCTCCTGACATCACGTGGGGCGCAGGCGCCTTGTGTGGTTGGTGGGAGAGACCATGTGAAGTAAAAAACGTGAGAACGAAAAAGAGAAACTCAATCATCGCAAGCTCCTTTGAGACGAGTTGAACGGTCTTGTACTGAAAAAAATACAATCCTAGTTCAACTCTGGGTTAGACAGCAATTTAAACATCTACTTCACCTTTCCTAAAACGAAACGACATCTCTATTGAACCCAATAATCACTCGGCCAAACAAGAACAAGCTGAGGAATAGGAACAGCCTGCTTTGCGCTGGTGAGAACCTTCTCCGAACCGACAAAGAAGAAAACGGAGTTCCCGGCCTCGTGTTGCGTTTTGCAATCCTCTCTTACTAACACTCCACAAATGGACGAAAGTGCCGCAGAACTTAGCTCAGCGGACAATCCAGTTTGCTTGCTGAGCTCCAAGATGCTCTGTGAGAACCGCCTAATTGTTGCAGGATCGTCTCCGTCGCGGATGTCCTGTGCCAGTGCTTTTCCTCTGTCCGAGAAACTTAAGGCGATGCGCGAAAATGTAAATGTTCTGCTAAGAGCATGATCAATCATGTGCGGATCGTTAGGGCCTCCTGCCGTCGAGGCAGTTGCATTGATGAGTTTAAGCAAAGCCGCGATATCAGGCACGCGATCTGCGGTGTACCAAACGACCTTCCAGTGAGGATCACTAGCAATCCCATTGTCATATGCCAAGCCAGCTTCAGACGTTTTCATAAAGAAACCCTGCGGTCCCCTGCCTGAGAATATCTTGCTAGCAAGCACACGGACAAGAGATGGGCGATCAATATCTGAATAACTTGGAAAAGCAGTATAAAACACCAGGCTTCCGTCGAGCCGATTGGGATTGACGAGCCCGATGAAGAACGGGGGGCCTTCTAGAGATTGATGATAGCGCTCCCGCAGTTTCGACAGCACAGGAGACAAGGCACTATTGGCACTAACTATCGTGGATTCTTCTTCCGGCGTTGGCTCCGTCGATGAGGACAAATCGTTTACAAATATTGATAGATCCGGCTCGATTTCAGCCAACTGGGGGCGACTGAGCGTCAGGTCTACATGCAAAGCTCGTCGGTTCAGTACGATTTGCTGTAGGTTTTTTAGGTCCTCAATCACTTTTTGCGGCCCCGCTTGCAAGTCTTCTTGTACCTCTGAGGTAAGCTGGCGAAGGCCTTCTATTAATCCAGCGTCTGGAAAATTCAACAGATTTTTCTTCCAATATTGGATTAATTCTTGCTCGACTCCCGTAGCCTTGACAGCGTCCAGCTTTTGCGAGAGCTCTTCTCTCGATGTGCCTGCCGGCAGGGACAATAACGTTCCGGCAAAACTATTCATCTCGTGGATGGTGGCTGCATCAACAGGTTCATGCAGCATCCACTTCAGTCGTGCATTCCAGTGCGCGCGAGTGGGTCGTGACGCTACGGCAAAGTACACCGGGTCATTTTGGTAACGAAAAGAAGACCCCGCATTTGGAGTTGACCCATCTTGCCGCAGATACCAATCATCCGCGACTATGTCGCTTGTCACAACATCTCGCAAACGTGGGACATTTGTCAGACTGAGATCATTGTGCTTGATCAGTTGAGATATCAATTTAAATACGGCTCGGGAGTCCTCGGTATTTGTTGTGGAGGCCCGTATCGTAAAGTCGACACGCTTTGACATGGCATTTGCTTCATACCCGGTAGAGAAAGCGTATGTCAATCTTCCAATCTCGCGATGTATGTCCGAGTACGGCCTTGTCTGACCGTTATTGTTCAATCCCAGTGAATCAATGCAGTGTACGAAAAGAGGGAAATACTTGTGATAGCTTCGCGGAACTCTTCTCAGGTCGAATGAAAGTCCAATATCGATAGTAGGTGGGGAGTCAAACAAGCTTGCCGTAACAGGCACACCGTTGATTTGGAGTTGGCTATATTGCAGCAGATCGTCAGGCGTCATGGGAGGGTGTGTCGTAAAATGGGGCCACGCCACTTTGTTGGCAAGCTTCTCAATTTCCTTTGTTTTGAGATCCTCGTCTTCCCCAAACTTCGTCAGGGCCACTTGCGGATCGGCCGTATGATAATGAGCCATTAACTCCGCTGTTTTCTTTTCCACACGTTCTTGCTTTGCCTTTTCAGTCTGCTCCAACAACTTCGAGGAGGGCGCTGTAGCAGTTGCGTAGGGTGTTTCAGCTAGGTGGAATCTTTCAATTATGTCCCGCCAGATATTCTTACCAGACCTTAATTCTTCTTCTACTTGTTGCCACACAGGTTCCTCAGAAACAGATTGAACAAAGGAGCTATCCATCGCTAGCCGGTCGAACTGCCATTTCCAATCAAGTTTTGCAACGTGTGCTCCGAAACCAGGAGTATTTTTAGTCCACACCAGCTCTGATCTGTGCAGAGTTTCTTCATAGGACCTGATTCGTTTGTTGAACGCTAGTAGATCCGCTGACTGATCAGGCAATTCAGATATTTCTCGTATCTTGTCTGTAATTATCTGCCGAAGGGCATCGAGGCTTTCAGCCGAGATGCGGTTCCCGGGGACACCTGCCACCTCTACCACGAGAACAGGAGCGTACGGAGAGTTTTCAAGAGACACGCCCGTAGTCACTGCTGTTGCACCCAAATCGAGCTTCCGTGTTTTGCTATCTACTGCCAATTCTTGTAGGACTGACTCTTCTCCCTCGGCGAGCGCGCTAGAAAAGATCTCAAGCAGCTTAAGCTGAAGCCCTGATTCAGCATTGCCGGGTCGCCAGGCAAAATGGATAAAGCCAGGTGCGGCAGCATTTGGGCTCGGAAACGGGAAGACAGCCGGAGTCAAGTCCTTCGACGGATGAATCGGATACTTAGGCCCGTGATTGGAGGGTACAGCTGCCGCAGCGCCGGGTAGTGAAAAATGTTCAAGTTCCTTCCGTATTTTTTCCAACATCGCAGATGCGTCTTCCTCCGGGGAAAAAGCAAAAACAAAACCTGTTAGAGGTCCAATCCTGTAGAACGTCTTGTGAAATTGCCGAATGTCCTGGGAATTCACAGTACGCATTTCGTCAACATAACCGCCGGGATCGAACGCGAGAGGATTCTGGTCACCTAAAACGCGCTTGTTCAGCTCGTCTACATAGGTATACCTGCCTTCAACCGCTCTCTCTTCGTCGTATACGGTGCCTTGCTCGATTAATTTCTTTTTTGACGCTGACTCATTTGAGAGGCCAAAGTGATAGAACTCTCGTTCAACCTCTACATCGGCAAAGTCGGGTCGGTAGATGGAATCCAAAAGTGCATGAAAACTGTCAAAAAAGCCGTCCACCCCGGAACCGGATGACAGGCCATAGGTAACGAGCCCAGAAGAAGTACGTGCACCCCACTGATCGAGACGCATTTCCTCCATGAGCTGCAGGTAGCGACCCTTTGTACCCTTGATCATGAGGTGTTCCAAAGAATGAGCCAATCCTTGATTGGAATCGAGCGGAGTCTCGATCCAGGTCAATACTTGTGGCACAGTCTGAAGTTGAAGGTAAGAAACCGGAGCCCCGGTCGAAATATGGACGAATCTGGCTCCCACTATTTTGCCGTTTCGGTCGCTGTACAGGTTCTCTACTTGGAACCCGGCCACTCTCTGGCCTTTTTTTAGAGTTGCGAGGTCGGTCGCCTTTGCAGAATGCTGAAACAGTGCCGTTATAACTATCAGTACCCAAACAAAACGATTCATTTGTTCACCCTTGATTGTTGTTGGAATTGAACTGCACCCCCACGGCTCCGAGAGACGACATGCTTTTAGGACACCATGACGCGGTAGTATCTCCAATCGCCACCACCGCCACGTAGCGCCAAGTAGTACGAACCCGTTGGCACCGATCTCAGGTCGGCCGAGGCACGCAAAACAGCATGTCCGTCCTTAATCTCTGCCCGACCTGAGACGGTGAGTAATGCCTTGGTATCAGTGAATTGCTTCAGAAGTTCTACAGTGTAGGCTCCCGATCGACTATTCGCCGGCAAATAGATCAGAAGTTGTAGAACACCGCGTGCAAGAGTTATCGTCGAATGATTTTGCAAATCCTCGCCGCGGATCGTCGCCATGTTTTCCAACTGAATGGTTACGGCGATTTCATCAGGCGTTACATTGTGGGGCGTATTCGTCCTCGCAATCTGGTGGTTACTCGGTCCCGTAGAGCCAGATTGTCTATACCAGACGTATTCACTCAGGAGGATGATGCACAACAGCGCAGCTACACCACCCAATGCAATAAAACGCCTACGGCGCTGTGCTTCGACAGTCGAAAAGCGCGTGTAGTCACTAAAACACTGGCTGCAGGTCACGAGATGATCCAGCCACGCTTCGGTCTTTTCGATTGGAATCTTATGCTTTGCGAGGCCTCTGAGGAACTCGCGTGAAGGGCATCCTAGCCGATCTGGATTCGGAAACCCCGTCCTCAGCCGTTCCGTAAGCAGATCATCAATCTCGTTTGATTCATTTCTCACGTTCTACCTCTCTTCATTGCGTGTTGAACGTTTAATCTGATCCCGAATCTTTTGTAATGCGTATGTGTAGCGCAATCGGACTTGCTCATGATCCATCCGAATTGTGGCGGCAATCTCTTTCCACGAATGCCCGTACTTCCGCAATCCCCAGACTCTCTTGGTCCACGGATCCATCAATCGGTCGACGACTTCATGTAGTTCAAGGTCCCGATGTAAGTTTCTTACCCACGACTCATCCACCGCGGCGTCGAGCTTCTCACTGTCCTCTGGTAATGGGAGCAACTCAAGAACGTTGCGCTGTTCTTGCGCTCTCATCAGGGCGCCAACAAAACGGTGTTTGAAGGCTCCCATCAGATACGCACGCAGGTCTACGACTTCCAAACAATTCTCTTTTATCCGAATCGTGGTCGCACGAAGCACGTCTTCCCAAATCTCAGAGACAAAGGTCAAGTGGTCCTGAATCCACTTCTTATTTGCCAATTCTTTTAGGGCATGCTCGCGGACAAAAGGCCACGTCGTCCTGGCGGTGAGGCGGACACGCTCCGCGACAGGGCAGCCGTTCATGGAATCTTGCTGAAGGACCCATTCAGGACCTTCATAGGGGGTAAGAAACATGCACGCCTACTTTGTAAGAAAGCATACTAATCTGCTTTCTGCGTTGTGATACAACCACAAAAATATATTCTCGTTTTTCACAAAAAAAGTGTCCTTGTATCAGTAGAGGCCAAAGATAGCATGAATGCCCGCCACGGAAAGGTATCCAAAAGGCACCAAAACACCATGAACATCAACGCAGCCGATCTAGCGTTTGTGCAGCGCGACATTCTCATCCTCAGCTTACTTTTCCAGGCGGCGCAAAGCGCCGTTTCGGCAGTTCGTGCGCGTTCTCAAGGCAGCGTCCGTAATGCTCAAAATCATTTGGATGCGCTGAGCTACTATTTGAGCCAGGTAAGCACATCAGAGCTTCCTGCCTTGAGAGAAAACGGAACCAAAAGTTCCACGCTCGGCGAAGTTTTTCCGGCAGTTCGTGTCATTGAACGGAAGACAAAAGAACTACGGGAACAGCTCGCCAGCAAACGTGGTAACTGACAGAAGAATAAGCTCTTATGTACGGCCTTCATTATGGTAGTATGCTTCGTTCTGCATGAAACCAAGCAAAAAGAAGAAACCAAGCTCCATACAAAGACGCCGCCCGCGCGTAGGGCTTCCCGTAAGAATATCGGCCATTGTGAGCGACGATGAGGCTGATCGTATTGAACGCGCGGCGCGAAAAAAGGGTATGAGTACGAGCTTCTACATCGTTGATATCGTGCTGAAAGCTGCTGACCACGATCTAAAAGAATCCGACGCCCAGGACCCCCATCCAGGGCGTACTTCCTCTAAGAAATAGTCCTGCCCGCTCAAAAACTTTCCCGCTGGCCTCTTGACGTAATTACACAAGTACGATACAAGTATGGGTCACTACATGCACATGTATGTCCCGGCTCGAAAGTTGCCTTTGACTTCTAGATTCTTGCCGGGGAGTTGCTAAGCAGTAGGGAGAAAACAACATGAAGATCGTCACTTTGGCAGCAATCCAATTAGTACTGGCCACGCTCTGCGCCGCGCAAAGTGCGCGGCCTGCTTCACAAACCAATCAACAGCTTGCAACGCCAGGAGCCATCCACCACGGCTTGAGCTGGATACGAACATCACCCACAATCAAGAACACGGACGGTCCCGTGCTTTATCAATTAATTTTCGGCGCCGCCGGCATTCCCAATGCAGTCGCCAAGTTCGATACAAATACTCGACATCTCACCAATTCTTTAATTACGGACAATGGCTCGTTTGTTGCGATCAACGCACTTTCCATTGACGGCTTAACGGGCAAAGTCACATTTGCTCCGGGTCAGAATTTTCCAGGTACAGCCAACCTCGCCCTCAACTCCAACAATCTTGGCGGATTCGCCCCATCTCACTACCAGGTAGCATTAAGTCTCAGTTGTCCCATCGGCACGGCGCTCACTTCGATTTCTCCAGGAGGGCAGGGACAGTGCAGCAGCACGACCCCGCCGCCACAAACAAACCCACCGGCAAATCTTATCTTTTCAGGTCAGGCATTTTTCCTGGAAGTCATTGCCGGTAAAGATGGCTTTCCTGCGATGAGTTATGAAGACGCCAACGGTGTTCCGCATTACACACATTGCCACGACTACTTGTGCAGTACGTATTCCACCGTTGTGATCGACTCCGGTGTCACTACTCCGGGGACCGGGACCTCGCTCTACACGGATACGCTTTTTGGTTTTCCAGACATCACTTATCAATCCGCGTCAACAAATGGAACCCTCAAACTTGCACAATGCAACAACGCCGACTGCTCAGGCCCCATCATCTCAAGTTTTGACGTTCAGATAGGCAGGAATGTTGGTCAATACAATTCCGTCTACAGCGACAATGGCAATGGCATCGTAGCTTCATATCAAGACGGCAACGGTTTTCTGAAACTGGCTGAGTGCAGCGCGCTACTACCCGGAGGCCACGAGTGGACTTGCAGCCCGGCAAGTAATTTGTTGTATGCGACTCCGGATTCTGTGAACGGGCCGGTTGTTAATACATACATGGGCTATGACGCGCTCAACACTGTTGCGATTCTCTATGAAAACAACAGTCACCAGCTCAGAATTGCGACCTGTACATTCAATGTCTACAACTGCAACGCCAGCAGCGGCAGCGTTCAAAACACGGTCCTCGACACGTCCGCGAATTTTGTTGGAACAAACGCGACCTTCGTGCAGAACACACTTGGCAATCTACTGATCACTTACGAACGCCAGCCAGGCGGCGCCACGCAACCCAGCCAGGCCCTTATCGTGTGCGGTTCCAGCTCAAGTCATTGCACATCAGCGGGTGCCCCGCAAGCCTTGCCATTCACATTCCCACCAAGCGGCCCCGCGCAGATCACCATCGGAAATGATGGCTTACCGATCATCGCGGTCCTGATACCGACGATTAACGCAATCGGTATCTATCACTGTTCCGACAGTGTATGCACTTCAGGCACAGCAACCAATGTCAACATCCCAGGGGTCACAGCGATAACCGCCATTGCGATGACCATCGGCGGTGATGGCTTTCCGGCCGTTACCTACTCGGCGACAAACAATAATCTGCCAGCCGGCCAGAACGTAGGAATTGGCCTGCTGCATTGCGGCAACGCATCTTGCAATGCTTACAGCACGCTCTCACGACGCTAATCAAGTTCCGATACACGTTGCTCACTAGGGGGTGAGCATCGTTTTTTCGGAGGTGGTGGGAGCGAAAAATCAACTAGGGAGGTCACAAAGGCCGCTCCCACCTCCTTAAGAAGAAACGCAACGGAAGTACAACACAACTTTTGAAGGGGAAAAAACTATGCTGATGCTCCGTAATCTCGTTTTCGCTCTCTACTTCGCCGGCCCCTGGGAAGACGCGGTTGGAAAAGTCCGCGATTCCTTTACGGGCCCCATCGCCAAAGGCTTGAGCCTCATCGCCATCGTCATAGGCGGACTTATGTTCGCATTCGGCGAGGGAGGACAGAAAAAAATGTTCGCCGGAATTGTTTTTGGAGTCGGTATGGCCGTCCTGGCCGTCAACTTCCTCTCCTGGTTATTCGGCGTTTAGCCCCTTGGAGTGAATTCCGATGTCTGCTAACACCGAGCGCCGGATTAATGGCGTCTATCGCGCAATGAACAAACCCCTGACTATTCTGGGCGCAGAGAGACGTCTGTTCTTCTGCGCCCTGGTCCTTGGCGCTGCCACCTTCAACCTGTTCAACAGTCTATTTGCCGGGATCCTCCTATTCGCCGTTCTCCTGGTCCTGGCCCAATGGGCCACGCGAACCGATCCACAAATTCTCCGAATTTTGCTCAACGCGGGGAAATTCAGGAAAGAGTACGACCCATGCAAATACGTTGTCGTTGATGTCAGGAGGATTGACCGCCGTGCTTAGGCTTTCCAATATCATCAAGAACTACAAAGAGACTGGCGCACTTAACGAACACGTCAGCCTCTTCGGTTTCATTGACGACCACACCTTCATCACCAAGGGCGGGGACCTCGGCGTCATTCTCAAGGCCGAAGGGGTTGATTACGAATGTCAGGACCAGCTCGAGATCGACAACATCGCCAAGCGGCTACAAGCCGCCATCCGGCTCTTTGACCCGCGCTACCGCATTTATCAGTACCTGTTCAAGAGCAATCACGAACCGGATCCACTGCCATCCCACCCGAATCCTTATGTTGACATGGCGCTCAAGGAACGCGCCCGATACTTCCAACAGAAAGCCGACCGTCTTTATTCGTTGCAAATCTACTACGTCATTTTGTTTGAGGGCTTTCGATACAAGCAAAGCTTCAGCGGCCAGCTCGCCGGCGCTTTCCAAAATCCGGCCGCGGCGCTACGCAATCTCGCCGCTTACTTCAGCAGCAAAAAGCAGGCGATCTTTGTTCAATCCGAAATTGAAAACGCCCACAAGCCCCTGTTGCAGCAGGCTCGTAATTTCATCTCGCAGCTCAGCGACCTAGTGCATATTCAGCTTCTTCCAAAACAGGACGCTTACCGCGTCCTACGCCGGCTCTTGAATGTCAATCCGGTGAAACTGGAACACAGCAAGCTGAAATACGACACCCTGCTCGACAAATTTCTCGTCGATTCGGCCATTGAGTGTTTTCCCAAACACCTTCTGATTGACGACTACCACGTGCGCGTAATCAGTCTCAAAGAACCAACCGCACAGACCTGGCCTCTCATCTTGCGGCAGCTTTTCGAGGTGGAAGCCAATTACCACATCGTCACCGAGTGGAAACCGCTCGACAACGCCGAGGCACGAAAGCAGATCGACAGCATGCGCCGGCACTTCCACAACGCCAAAACGTCAGTCTACAGCCAGGCCAGCGGCTCAACCGATGTCCTGGTGGACGAGTCCAAGCAATCTCTCGTTCGCACACTCGGCCAGTGCCTTGAAGAGATCGAGCTGAAAGGGAACTACTTCGGCAAGTTTTCTCTTACCATCGTCCTCTACTCCAAAGACCCCGGCCAGGTCGAAAAGACGGCCGCTCAGTTTTACAAGATCTTTTCCATGTACGACGGCAGCATTTATGAGGAGACCTACAACCAGCTCAACGCTTTCTTTGCCACGTTGCCAGGCAACTATCCGTTCAATCTTCGCCAGCTCTATATATTGAACTCCAACTACGCCGACTACTCGTTCCTCTTCACGCTTCATGAGGGCGAACGCTGGAACTCGCATCTCAACCGCGAGTACCTGGCAAAGTTTGAAACAGGGCAGGGTTCGCCTTACTACTTCAATCTGCATTATCACGATACAGCCCACAGCCTCATTTTGGGACGGACTGGCTCCGGGAAATCGTTCCTTCTCAATTTCCTTATCACCAACATGCAGAAGTACGACCCCTACACTTTTATCTTCGACCTGGGGGAGAGCTACAAGAAGATCACACACCGCTTCGATGGCACGTACTTGAAGATCGGGGTGGACAAAGGCGATTTCAGCATCAACCCCTTCGTTTTAGAACTCAACACCGAAAATCACGAGTTCCTCTTCTCGTTCATCAAGGTGCTCATCGAAAGCGGCGGCGACTATACCAGCACCAACGAGGACGACAAAAACCTGTTTGAAGCCATCGAGACGGTTTGCACCCTTGACAAAAACTTACGGCGCCTGAAATACCTGTCCGGCTCACTCCCGAAGCATCTCGGCAACCGTCTTCAGAAATGGATTCAGGGCGGCCAATACGGGCACCTTTTCGACAACGCAGAAGACAATCTCACCTTCTCGCATTTCCAATGCTTCGACTTTGAAGGCATGGACCAATATCCACAGATCATCGAGCCGCTTTTGTTTTATGTGTTACACCGCGCCAACAATGTGATTCTCGATCCGAAGCTGGTGGGCAACTTCAAAGCCTTCTTTGTGGACGAAGCCTGGCGTTTCTTCAACCATCCCGTCATTCGGAAATACATCATTGAGGCCCTCAAGACTTGGCGCAAGAAAAACGGCGCAATGATTCTGGCGACACAATCCCTCGACGAGCTAAAGAAGTCGGAGATCCTCGATATCGTCAACGAATCCTGCGCCACGAAGATCTTCCTTGCGAATCCCGCCATGGACCACGAACTCTACGCCGGGGTATTTCATTTGAATGAGCACGAGATCGAGATTATCTCCAACCTCGTTCCCAAACGGGAAGGTCTTATCAAGACACCAGCCATGGCCAAAAAATACGTTCTCGAAGTAGACCCTAAGAGCTATTGGCTCTACACCAACAACCCAAAGGACAACCAGCGATACGACGCCGAGGTTGCCCGGCACGGCTTTGAAAAAGCTTTAGAAATTCTTTCCTCAAGGAGCAATCACGCATGAAAACAATCCACTTTGTCTTATTGCTTTCGCTCGTCTCTCTCTCAGGCACTCCCTTCTTGTGGTCCCAGGGCGGGGATGGACGCAGCGAGGCACGC
>Ga0207144_1075_pt1 | contig 20442 bp, 16 predicted proteins | sample Alteio_BWMinHeat_FD_153583 | JGI IMG/M metagenome (GOLD analysis project Ga0207144, IMG submission 153583) | Enriched cells from forest soil in Barre Woods Harvard Forest LTER site, Petersham, Massachusetts, United States -... | ecosystem: Environmental > Terrestrial > Soil > Temperate forest >...
AGACACAAAAGAATATGGATCGTGATATTGAAAAAATAAAAAAATACGTACGGGCGGCAAACTACGTAACAGTCACCCAAATTTATCTCCAAAACAATTTTCTACTTGAAAAACCACTGAGCTCAAACGATATAAAATTAAAATTATTTGGACACTGGGGAACATGCCCAGGGATAAATTTTGTCTATGGACACCTTAACTACTTGGTAAAAAAACATAACCAGTCAACTATTTTTGTCCTAGGTCCAGGACATGGAATGCCAGCACTTGCTTCAAACCTGTTTTTAGAGGGAACGTTTGGTAAGTATTACAAAAATGCAGCTCGGAATGCTAAGGGAATTGGATACATTTCCAAAATGTTTGCATGGCCTTATGGATTTTCAAGTCACGCTAGTCCTGAATCGCCTGGGTTGATTTTGGAAGGAGGAGAGTTGGGTTATTCTCTCTCCAGCGCATATGGCGCAGTTTTGGATAACCCTGACCTTTTGGCGGTTTGCATGATTGGTGATGGAGAAGCGGAAACAGGCGCAACAGCCGCAAGCTGGCATATCAATAAACTTATTGATCCGGCAACTAATGGCGCAGTTTTGCCAGTTCTTCACGTTAACGGTTACAAGATTTCAGGGCCGACAATATTTGGCAGGATGAGCGATGAGGAGTTAACAGATTTATTTAGCGGTTATGGATATGAGCCATTTTTTGTTAGAGGAGAAAATATTTATGAGAGTATGTTTGAAACCCTTGAGAAATGTTATCAGAAAATCCGATCAATTCAGGAGAATGCAAGAAAAAGTAAAAAGCATTTTAAGCCCCGTTTCCCAATGATTATTCTTCAAACCCCCAAAGGATGGACTACTGTTAAGGAGTTGAGGGGACAAAAAATAGAAGGAACAATACTTTCTCATCAAGTCGTTATGCCTACAGTTCGGGGGGATGAGGAAGAGCTTAAAGCATTGGAAGATTGGCTTAAATCATATCATTTTGAAGAACTTTTTGATAAGAAAAAAGGTTTTGACAAAGAAATTATAGATATTATACCAAGTGAGAAATTGCTCATCGGAGATAATCCGCATGTTTTTGGTGCTCCTTACAAACCGCTTATTCTTCCCAACAGCCAGAAACTAGCAAAAGAAATGAAGATTGTTGGTAGGATTGAATCAAATGCCATGCGTATGGCAGGAGCTTATCTTAGAGAAGTTTTTCAACTTAACGAAAGACAAAAAAACTTCCGCTTAATGTCACCGGATGAGACTTATTCCAATCGACTTGATGAGGTCTTTCAAGCAACTTCAAGAGGTTTTGTTTGGCCGCATCTTAAATCAGACAAAGACATGACAAGGGATGGGCGTGTTATGGAAATGCTCTCAGAACATAATATGCATGGACTTGCCCAAGGATACGTCCTGACTGGGCGGCACGCAGTTTTTACGACTTATGAAGCATTTGCGCAAATTTTTTCAAGTATGGCACATATGTATCAAAAGTTTTTGAAATATCAAAGGAGAATGATTTGGCGCTCAGACATTCCATCTTTAAATTATCTCCTGTCCTCAACTTTATGGAGACAAGAGCATAATGGGTATTCTCATCAAAATCCAAGTTTTGTATCGGGCATGCTTGAAAAACACAACGATTTCATAAAAGCATACTTTCCGGTTGATGATAATAGTATGTTAGCAGTAATGGAAGAGACTCTTTCATCAAAAAATCAAATTAATATAATTACTGCTGGCAAAACTCCGGAGCCGCGTTGGTTAACATACGCTGAGGCGAAGAAAGAATTAGAGACAGGGCTTGCTACTTGGGATTTTGTCAGCGACGAAAATCCGCAAGTAGTTATAGTCGGAATAGGCGATTATGTCACAAAGGAAGCACTGGCTGCAATTGAAATAGTCAAAAAAGATCAACCTGAAGTCCATATTAGGTTTGTAAACATTATGCGTCTTCAAGCCGCATGTTCCTGTGAGGATGCAAGCCACCCACAAATTCCTGATGCCGAAAAATATTTTACAATTAATAAGCCCGTTATTATTAACTTTCATGGATATCCTGAGACAATACAGGCGATTTTGTTTCATGTTAAAAACCCAGAGCGTTTTTCAGTACATGGATATAAAGAAGAAGGTGGTACAACAACGGCTTTTGATATGCAGGTTAGAAACCAAACAGATAGATATAGCTTGGCAGTAGAAATTCTTGAAGTGTTATGTAAAGAAAGTGTTATTTCAACCGAAAAAGCAATTCCTCTAATAATGAAATATAAAAAAGCTCTTCAGGAACACTTCGCGTACATAGTTAAAGTTGGTGCTGATCCTATTGAGATCGAAAATTGGCAGTGGGCAGGAGCACCTCCTGCAAAAGTTGAGGCTGAAGACATAAAGCCACTTACGTCTTTGCAGGCTGCGCGAACAATTGCATTTATTGGTTTATCTGATAACCCAGCGCGTCACAGTAACAGCGTGGCAAAATATTTTCAATCAAAGGGTTATCGGATTATACCAATTAATCCAAACATCAAAGAGGTTTTAGGTGAAAAATCATACCCAAATCTCGATTCAATTCCAAAGGATGTAAATATTGATATTGTTGATATTTTTAGAAAACCGTCCGAAGTTGTTTCACACATGAAGGAAGTTATTGATCGTGGGGGGATTAGGACAGTTTGGTTGGCAGAGGGTGCTAATAGCCACGAAGCAGAAGATTTTGCAGAAGATTACGGGTTGTCACTTGTTACAAATTACTGCATAATGGATGCGTACAAAAATCTGAAAAAAAATGAAAAATAAAAGAAGCATTATTCTTAAACAATTTAACAAAACTTCTCCAAAACCTAATCTTTCAGATTACGATAAAACTTACAGAGATTTTTCTTGGGAAAAAGCAGCAAAAGAAGAAGTTGAGTTCTTTTCAGACGGAACTCTAAATATTGCTTACAATTGTATTGACAGACACGCAAAAGGAAAAAGAAAAGATAAGGATGCTCTTTTGTTTGAAAGCGCAACTGGAGTAAAAGAAAAGTATACATTTTCTGATTTAAAGAATCTTACTAATAAATTCGCTAATGTTTTAGTCTCTAAGAATGTAAAAAAGGGTGAGCGAGTTTTTATTTTTCTTCCTCCGATTCCTGAGCGCTACGTTGCATTTTTGGGGATTCTAAAAATGGGAGCAGTGGCGGGAACGCTTTTTTCGGCATTTCAGGAAATGGCTCTTCTTGACCGCTTGGCAGATAGTGAAGCAAAAGTTGTCGTAACCAATGCAATGCTTTATCCTCGTATAGAAAAAGTTTGGAAAAGATTACCAAATCTTGAAAAAGTTATCATTGTTGAGCGTGGTTCTGTGGATCAGCCAAAACATGAAAAAATTGTTTATTACGAAAAGGAAATGCAAAAAGCAAAATCAAATTTTGAAGTTGCCCATATGAAAAAAGACGATTATTCCTACATGCTTTACACTTCAGGAACTACAGGAAAACCAAAAGGCATAGTACACGCTCACTTCGATATCCTACAAGCAATTATTACCACAAAATTTGCACTGGATGTAAAGGAGAAGGATATTTATTGGTGTACTGCGGATTTGGGTTGGGTGACAGGTGTTGTTTATGGAGTGCTCGGGATTTGGGGGCTTGGTGGTACGTCGGTTATTTTTGAAGGTAGGTTTAGTCCTGAAAATTGGTATACGGTTTTGCAAGATTACAAAGTAAATATTTGGTATTCTGCACCAACTGCAATCCGGATGTTAATGGGGTCAAGCGTTGACCCAAAGCAGTTTAATCTTTCTGCTCTTCGCTATCTGGCAAGTGTCGGAGAGCCTTTAAATCCTGAAGCAATTTGGTGGGGGCTTGAGGCATACGGGTTGCCATTTCATGACACCTGGTGGCAGACAGAACTTGGTGGAATTACAATCACTAATTATCCGATCCTTGATATGAAACCCGGTTCTATGGGAAAACCACTCCCTGGTATTAAAGCCGCGATTGTTGATGACAAAGGAAAGGAGCTTGGTGATAATGATGAGGGAAATTTAGCGCTTCTTGCCTCGACTGTCTCATCCCTTATGAAAACTGTCTGGAAAAATGAAGATAAGTTTAAATCATATTTTATGGGTAAATGGTATATCTCAGGAGATAGAGCCTTGAGGGATAAAGACAGTTACTATTGGTTTATCGGGCGCTCAGATGATGTTATAAAGACTTCGGGTGAGAGGGTTGGTCCTTTTGAAGTCGAAAGCGCACTAGTTGAATATCCTGATGTTATTGAGGCAGGTGTTATCGGAAAGCCTGACGCAGTAAGGGGGGAAATCATAAAAGCATTTGTAGTAGTTAAGGATGGAGTTGAAAAAAATGAGGAATTAAAAGAAAAATTGAAAGCGCATGTTAAAAAACATCTGGCAGGGCATGCATATCCGCGAGAAATAGAATTTATCGAAAAACTTCCAAAAACAAGATCAGGTAAAATCATGAGACGAGTCTTAAAAGCTAAAGAACTTGGTCTTCCAGTTGGCGACACCTCAACACTTGAAGATTATTAATTAATTGCTTCTTTCAAGAAATTTCTTTAAAATTAACCACAGATGAATATTAAAAACGATTTTTCGCTTAAAGACATTCTTTGGTACAGGATTGGTGGAAAAGCAAAATACCTGCTAGATATTGCAGGTAGGGATGATTTAGAGCAAGCTATAAAATTCTTAGAAGAACACGATTTATATAAAAATAAAAAATATATTGTTACAGGTTTGGGTTCAAATCTTGTCTTTAAAGATGACTATTTTGATGGAGCTGTAATTAGATTTGTTCCCAGCAAAGATAAAAAGAGAAGTTTTGTTGTTGAAAAATATAATAAGCTACTTGTTACGGCTTATGCCGGAGAAACTCTTGATGATCTTATCCTATTTTCATTTCAAAAAGGTTTAATTGGTTTAGAATGGGCCGGAGGATTGCCTGGTACAGTGGGGGCTGCGGTGAGAGGAAATGTTGGAGCATTTGGTAAGGAAATTAAAGATAGTTTTTGCGAAGCAGAAATATTGAAACTTCGAAATGGAGGAAGATACATTTTTATAAATGGATTCATAAATAAAAAAATGAATTTCAGCTACCGACAGAGCATAGTGAAGCAGGAAAAACATATGCTTATTTTATACGCGACTTTTTTACTACAAAAAGCAACACCGGAACAATTGAAAAGGGCGAAAGAAGTTTATGAAGCTAATATAAGTTATAGAAAATTGCATCATCCACTTGAGTATCCAAATTGTGGGTCGGTCTTTAAGAATATAAAACAGAAAGAAGAGGTAGCAAAGGTTTTAGAAGTTTGGCCAGATGTTGCTGAGATGGTTACGACTAAGTGGTATGGTAAGGTGTCAATGGGATATATAATTCATCGTTTGGGGTTTGCTGGATTTAAACTAGGTAATGCCCAAGTTTCTGAAAAACACAATAATTTCATAGTTAATTTAGGAGAGGCAAAGTCCAAAGACGTTTTAGCTATCATTAATATGATACAGAAAAAAGTACAGGAAACATTTGGTTTTATGCCTGAAGTTGAGGTTGAAGTTGTTAAATAATTCTGATACAATATATTTGTTGTTATGATCTGCATTGTTATAAGCACAAAGAAAAGCAAGAAGCCTCTTAGTTGAGGGATTTCTTTGTGCGCAAAAATCTAAAAGAAATACCCTCTCTAAGGAGGGTTTTTTTATAAAAATATGGCAAAAATTAATAAAAACTTTCAAAAATTACAAGCGGGATATCTTACTGTTCTGATATCTAAGAAAATAAAAACTTTCCAGGAGGAAAATCCAGCTACTGAGATACATAAACTTGGTATAGGTAATACAACTGAGCCTCTTCCTGAAAATGTAATCAAAGGGTTGCAAGAAGGCGTTACAAAACTTGCAAACCGAAAAACATATACCGGTTATGGAGATGAGATTGGTGATTCAAGACTCCGCAAAGCATTAGCTGATTGGTATAGTAATAAAGGCGTACCCCTTGATTTTCAGGAAATATTTGTAAGTGATGGCGCAAAGCCGGATAGTGCCAATATTCAATCAATATTTGCGCTTGAAAATATAATTGCTGTTCAAGATCCTGCATATCCTGTATATGTTGAAACAAATGTAATAGCTGGAAGAACCGGAAGTTATCTAAACGGTAAATATAAAGGTCTTGTCTATCTCCCCTGTACTAAGGAGAATAACTTTATACCTCCTCTACCAGAAAAGAAAGTTGATCTTATGTATCTGTGTAGTCCAAATAACCCAACAGGTGCAGTAATGAACAAAAAGCAATTGAAGAGGTTTGTTGATTATGCAATATCGCAAAAAGCAGTTATCATTTTTGATATAGCTTATGAAGCATTTATTAGAGACAATGATTTGCCGCATAGTATTTATGAAATTGAAGGAGCAAAAAAATGCGCTATTGAAATTGGCAGTTTTTCAAAATCCTCTGGATTTACTGGCGTGAGGCTCGGTTGGACTGCAGTACCGATGGATCTGGTAGCAGAGGGCACAAAAAAAGGTGAAGTAAATGCGCTATGGAGCAGAAGGCAAACGACAATGTTTAACGGAGCCTCAAATATTGTGCAAGAAGCTGGATTAGCAGTATTATCAGCAGAAGGTCAGAGAGAATGCAGTAAAATAGTCGATTATTACATGGAGAATGCACGAATCATAAAAATTGCTTTTACCAAACTTGGGTTTGAGGTTTTTGGTGGAGAAAATGCTCCTTATATTTGGCTTAAAACCCCAGGTAGTCTTACGTCATGGGATTTTTTTGATAAGTTATTAAGTGAAGCTCATGTTATTGGAACACCCGGTTCTATCTTTGGACCTCAAGGAGAGGGATATTTCCGTTTAAGCGCTTTTGGGCACAGAGAAGATGTACAGAAAGCCGTAAGAAGTGTTCAGGAGAATTTAATAATATGAATAAAAAAATAATTCCATTTACTAAATTAGACATAGAAAAAGTAATAAAAGATTATCCTACGCCATTTCATATCTATGACGAAAAGGCAATTGTTGAAAATGCACGCAACCTCTATAAGGCATTTGATTGGATTAAGGGTTTTAAAAACTATTTTGCTGTTAAAACCAATCCAAATCCTTATATTATAAAAATTCTCAAACAGGAAGGAATGGGAGTTGATTGTAGTTCATTACCAGAGCTTATCTTGGCTGAAAAGCTTGGTTTTAAAGGTGAGGAAATTATGTTTAGTTCCAATGACACGGCTTATTCTGAATTTAAGAAAGCATATGAAATGGGCGCAATCATAAATCTAGATGATATAAGTCACATTGAAATTTTAGAAAAATATGCAGGGATTCCTGACGTTATTTCTTTCCGTTATAACCCAGGATCACTTAGAAAACACAAAGGAAATACCATAATTGGCAATCCTGAAGATTCAAAATATGGATTAACGCGCGAGCAATTATTTAAAGCGTATGAAGTTATGAAAAACAAAGGCGTGAAACGATTTGGCTTGCATGCAATGATTGCTTCAAATGAACTTGATCCAAACGCATTTGTTGAAACAGCTGAAATACTTTTTGACTTAGTTATTGAAATATCAAAAAAAGTTGGTATTAGGTTTGAGTTTATAAATTTAGGTGGGGGAATTGGAATTCCATATAAGCTCTCAGATAAAGCAGTTGATCTTGAGTTTGTTTCTAAAGAGATAAAGAAGCTTTATGAGCAAAAAATTGTAAAAAACAATTTGGCTCCACTCAGAATAGTTATGGAAAATGGTAGAGTGATAACAGGTCCATATGGATATTTAGTTACAAGAGTTATACATAAAAAAGACACATATAAAAAATATGTTGGTCTTGATGCGTCAATGGCAAATCTGATGCGCCCGGGAATGTACGGAGCATATCATCACGAAACCGTACTTGGAAAAGAGGATAGTCTGAAAACTGAAACATATGATGTTGTCGGATCATTGTGTGAGAATAATGATAAGTTTGCTATTGATAGAAAATTACCAAAGATTGAAATCGGAGACATAATTGTTATTCATGATACAGGTGCTCATGGATACGCAATGGGTTTTAATTATAACGGTAAATTGCGTTCCGCAGAACTGCTTCTTCGTTCAGACAAAACGGTAAAGTTGATAAGAAGGGCTGAGACACTAGACGATTATTTCGCTACTTTAGATTTTAAGAATTTATAACATTATGATTGTTGCAAAATTTGGTGGTAAATCAGTCGCAAATGCTTCAAACATTAAAACCATTTGCCGGATTACAAAGCAGGAAATAAAAAAACATCCTGTAATTGTTGTTTCAGCTGTTAGTCAGGTAACAAATATGCTTCTTGCTTTAGCAGTAGCAGATTCTAATGATTTTAATAATATATTTAGGCAAATAGAAAATGCCCATTTCAATTTAATATCGGATTTGTGGGGTAAAAAAACTCCAGAAAATGTGAAAATGTATATAGCCAGTTCTCTGGATAGCATAAAAACCATTGCTGGTAAAATTGATAAGACCAAGGCAGAGATGGATAGACTCTTGATGCATGGGGAAATGATGTCCTCATATATTGTGGCGTGTGCATTATCTCTTTCTGGAATAAAATCAGAGCAGGTCAGTGCAATGGATTTAATTGTTACAGATGAGGAGTTTGGGTCAGCAGAGTTTATCCCTCAACTAACAGTTAAAAAAACAAAAAAAACTATTGAGCCATTATTAAAAAAAGGAATTGTACCGGTTATTACAGGTTTTATAGGCGCGACTGAAAAAGGCGAACCAACAACGATCGGTCGTGGCGGATCAGACTACAGCGCATCAATTATTGGTTATTCACTTGGAGCAAAAGAAATACAGATCTGGACAGATGTTGACGGGTTATTTACAGCAGATCCTCGTATTGTACAGACTGCAAAGCCACTGAGTGAGGTATCTTTCAAAGAGGCATCAGAGCTTGCAGCATTTGGGGCAAAAGTTCTTCATTCAAGAACTATGAGGCCTGCAATTAAAGCAAATATTCCGGTTAAAATCCTTAATACCCTAAATCCTAAGAGTCCAGGTACTAAAATAAAAGTTGATACGTCATTCTCTTCTAGAATTGCAGCAATCACCAGCAAAAAGAAAATTGTACTTATTAATCTTTACTCAACCGAGATGCTTTTGAGTAAAGGATTTCTTGCTAGAATCTTTGCAGTTTTTGAAAAAAATAATATTTCCATAGATTTGGTTAGTGTTTCTGAAGTAAGCGTTTCTGTGACCCTGGATAATGATGAAAATCTTAACAATGCATTAGCTGTTTTATCTAAATTTACCTCTGTTGCAAAAATCTCTGATTTTGGTATAGTATCCTTAGTTGGTGAGGGGATTGTTAAAATTCCCCATGTAATGAAAAAGATTTTTACCATTCTAGATAAACAAAAAATTTTTGTTAAGATGATTTCCCTTGGAGCAACAGACATAAATATTAGTTTGGTTATAGAAAGTTCTAAAGTTGAAAAAACTGTGAGGTCCTTACATGATGGCTTAATTAAGTTATGAAAATAGCACTTATTGGTTATGGCAAAATGGGACAGGAAATTGCTCAACTTGCTAAAGATAATAAAAAATTTGAAATTGTATCAGTAAGTTTTGATGACGCAAAATCAGGGCTTGATAAAGATGGTATAAAAAAAGCAGATGTAGCAATTGATTTTACATCTCCTGAAATTATCCTTAGTAATATTTCAGAAATTGCAAATTTGGGAGTAAATATGGTTATTGGGACTACTGGTTGGTATGATAAAATATCAGAAGTAAAAAAAATTGTTGCTAGCAAAGAAATTGGACTTATTTACGGACAAAATTTTTCAATAGGAGCAAATATGTTTTTTGATATCGTTAAATACGCAAGCGGACTAATAGCTAAATTTGAAGGATATGATGTTTTTGGGGTTGAGACTCATCATGCTGCTAAAAAAGATAGCCCAAGTGGAACAGCTCGAAAAATTTCGGATATAATACTTAAAAACTATCCAAGTAAAAAGGTTTTACAGACAAATGCTTTAGACAGACCAATTAGAAAAGAGGAATTACATTTTGCTTCAGTCAGAGGTGGAAGAAATTTTGGAAGACACGAAATCGCCTTTGATAGTCATGCGGATGAAATTCGTCTTATTCACCAAGCATGGGGAAGAAGAGGATTTGCCGAAGGTGCTCTTGTTGCAGCAGGATTTATAAAAGAAAAAAAAGGACTATATGACTTTAGTGATATATTTGATGAGTTGAGTGAATAATATGAAAAAAATAACCGGTACACTTACAGCGCTTGTTACACCGTTTCAGAACAATGGAGAAGTTGATGTAAATGCTCTAAAAGAGCTTGTTTCGTGGCAGATAAAAAGTGGTATTGATGGTTTGGTTCCTTGCGGCTCAACTGGGGAAGCAGCTACAATGGATACTAATGATTACAAGCTTGTTGTTGAGGCCGTTGTTAAAGAAACTGCGGGTCGCGTGATAGTTGTAGCTGGTGCTACAAGCAATGATACAAAAAAAGCAATTGAACTTTCAAGGATAGCAAAAAAAGCTGGCGCAGATGTGCTTTTACATGCAACTCCGTATTATAATAAGCCAACTTTAGCTGGACTTGTTGCCCATTATAAAGCAATTGCCTTAGCAGTTGATTTGCCAATTCTTCTCTACAATGTTCCGGGCAGAACTGGACTAAACCTTAGTGCCGCCATGACTCTTGAAATTACTAAAAAAATTGATCAAGTTGTTGGAATCAAAGAAGCATCAGGCAACATTATTCAGATAATGGATGTTATTAAAGCTGCGCCATCGTATTTCTCAACACTTTCAGGCGATGATGCAATGACACTCCCTGTTATGGCGTCTGGAGGATACGGAATAATTTCTGTTGTGTCAAATGAGATTCCAAAAGAAATGGCTGATCTTAGTAAGGAAGCGCTAGACGGACATTGGGATAAAGCCCGGGAAATACATTATAAATGGCTTGATTTGATGAATGTCAATTTCATTGAGAGTAATCCTATTCCGGTTAAAACAGCTCTTTTTATGATGGGGAAAATGAAAGAATCATTTAGGCTGCCACTGGTTAAAATGACAGAGAATAATAAAATTGTCCTCAAAAAAGTTCTTAAGGAGCACGGTCTTATATGAAAAAAATACCAGTTGGTATTCTTGGCGCAACGGGTATGGTAGGACAAAGATTTGTAGAGCTCCTAGCAGATCATCCTTGGTTTGAAATTAAGGTACTTGCTGCATCGCCAAGATCTGCGGGTAAAACCTATAAAGACGCAGTTTTTAAGAGATGGGTTTCAAAAAAAGCTATTCCAAAAAAAATTTCCACAATGGAAATTTTGGCTGTTGAGAAAGATTTAAACAGGATCTGCAAAAATGTCCGTCTTGTTTTCTCAGCTCTTGATTTGGACAAAGAAAAAACTAAAAAGATTGAGGTTGAGTATGCAAAAAGAGGAGTATTTGTTGTTTCTACCAATTCAGCTAATCGTCTAGTATCTGATATTCCAATGATAATTCCTGAGGTTAATCCCGAACATCTTGAGATAATTAATTTTCAGAGAAAAAACCGTGGTTTTAAAGCAGGTGGCATAATTGTTAAGTCAAACTGTTCTATTCAATCATATGTTCCGGTTCTTGAGGCTTGGGCTGAGTTTGAACCTCTTCAGGTTATTGTAACCACAAATCAGGCAATTTCAGGTGCCGGAAAAACATTTAAAACCTGGCCTGAAATGATTGACAATGTAATCCCGTATATTGGAGGGGAAGAGGAGAAAAGCGAAAAAGAACCACTTAAAATATGCGGGAAAATTAAAAATGGGAAAATTGAGTCGGCAAAATTACCTGTTATTTCAGCAACCTGCATACGTGTTGCTGTATCTGATGGACACATGGCATCAGTCAGTGTGAAGTTTAGGAAAAATGTCACTCCTGAAAAACTAATTGCTGCTATTGAGAATTATAAAAATCCAATTGCAAGTCTTAATCTGCCCTCTAGCCCAAAAGCATTCCTGAAATATTTTGAAGAAGATGATAGACCTCAAACCCGATTGGATCGCGACCTGGGATCGGGAATGACAATTAGCGTTGGGAGAATTAGGAAAGACCCAATTCTTGATTATAAATTTGTTGCTCTTTCCCACAATACCCTGCGGGGAGCAGCAGGTGGTGCAGTTCTGGCGGCAGAACTGGCCAAAGCAAAAAACCTTCTTTAATCTTTAACAAATTTTCTATTTTTGGTGTAAAATACAATAACTATGTTCTGGGCGGATGAAGTTGCACAAAAATTAAAAAAGAGAAAATTGTCACTTGAGTGGGTAGATGACATGAAGACTCCTTCCGGTCGTATCCATGTCGGGTCTTTATTTGGCGTTGTTTTTCATGATCTTGTTTTTAAGGCCTTAAAGGATCAAGGTGTAAAAGCGAAATACACTTATGTCTTTGAAAATCATGACCCAATGGATGATATCCCATCGTATTTACCTCGAGAAAAATTTGAGAAATATCTTGGAATGCCACTTTTTAAAATTCCATCTCCTGTTGAGGGTTATAAAGATTTTGCGCAGTATTACGCGGAAGAATTTAAAAATGTTTTCAATGCAATTGGATCAACACCTGAAATTATTTGGACTAAGGATTTGTACACCAGCGGTAAAATGAACAAGGGTATTAAAACAATACTTGATAACGCAGACAAGGTTCGTGATATTTATAGTGAAATGTACAAAAAGGAAATTGCAAATGACTGGTATCCGTTTCAGGTTTATTGCGAGAAATGTGGAAAAGTCTCAACAACAAGAGTTTATAACTGGGATGGGGAGTTTGTTTATTATCGTTGTCCAGTTGAGGAAACAAAATGGACAAAAGGCTGTGGGTATGAAAGTAAAACCTCACCTTTTAGTGATGAATCAGGAATCAAGGGTAAGATGCCCTGGAAAGTTGAATGGTCAGTTAAATGGCAAGCAATTGGTGTAACAGTTGAAGGAGCGGGTAAAGATCATATGAGTAAGGGTGGATCACATGATCTTGCAGCGCTTGTCGCAACACGTATTTTGAAATACCCCGTTCCATACCCAATTAGTTATGAATGGATGCTTATCGGGGGGCGTAAGATGTCATCTTCTAAAGGCCTAGGATTTGCAGCAGCGGATATTCTTGAGATCCTTCCAGCAGAATTGGCGCGTTTTTTAATTGTCAAAATGAATATTCGCCAGCAGACAAATTTTGATCCAGCGGAAAAAGATACGATTCCAAAACTATTTGATGATTATCAGAAAGCAGCGGATGCGTACTTTAGTAAAAGCGATGAAGATCTAGGCAGAGTTTTTGAATTATCCCAAATAGGAGAGATAAAGAAGCCGCCAACTATTCGCTTCTCGGTTGTTGCTCAGTGGGTTCAAATGCCCAATATGAAAAAACAAATTGAAGATGAAGAACTAGAAGATTGGGCAAAATATGCAAAAGTTTGGCTTGAAAAATACGCGCCAGAATCGGAGAAATTTTTCCTGCAAGCTAAATTACCAGATGCAGCAAAAGCTTTGTCGGATAAACAAAAAAAATTACTTAATAAAATTGCTCAAGAATTAGATAAAAAATGGGATGCTGAGGAGTTTCAAGCCAAGATCTATGATCTAGGTAAAGAATTAGGACTAAATGGAAAAGAGACGTTTGCTGCAATTTATCTTAGCTTAATTGGAAAAGATCATGGCCCAAAAGCTGCGTGGCTTATTTTATCTCTTGATAAGAAATTTGTAAAAAAGAGATTTCAAGAGATTTAGTTTATTGATGCAAAAGCTACTTATCGCCACTTTTAATAAAGGAAAATCAGAGGACTATAAATCATTTCTAAAAGAATTGCCGCTAGAGTTGATGACTCTTGACGATTTAGGGATTACACAAGATTTTGATGAGGTTCACAATACATTTGAGCAAAATGCTCAGGATAAAGCAAAATTTTATGCTCTGCTTTCAGGTTTCCCAACACTTGCCGATGATAGCGGGGTTGAGATCCCTTTTTACAATATGGAACCCGGTGTTCACACTAAAAGGTGGGACGGGAGAGGCAAAAATGATAAGCATTATAAGAAGTTTATTCTTGAAAAAATAAAAGCAATTCCACAAGACCAAAGACAAGCTCAACTACATGCAGTATTAGCCTTGTCTATTGATGGGGAAATTAATTTAGCAGAAGGTATTATAAAAGGATTCTTGGCAGAAAAAATTTATCAAAAAACTTCCACACATGGATATCCTTGGGATAGCGTTTTTATTATTCCAGAGATAAATAAATACTATGAGGAATTAACAGAGGAAGAAAATTATCTATATAATCACAGAAGAATAGCTCTTGAGAAACTAAAGCTATTTCTTACTAAATAGTTTTATTAATTCCTATCAGGTTAGAAGAGGAGTGTTCAATAAAAAGACTGGTCTTTTAGGCTTTTTGCTTCAGACTCCAATGATTATTGCATAATAAACTTATTATTTTGTCTATTGCAATTGGGGAGGAGTTTAATTGATAATATGGAAAGATGAATGTAAGAATCTGCCTTCATTAAAATTGTGGCAGAAAAAGGAGGTGATAATATATGGCAAAAGAATCAACAAAAAGTATTGTTGAGACAATGGATGAGTTTTTCAAGAAAGCCCCTGCGATTCCAGCAAACGGAAGAGAAGCAATTGTTAAAATAACACCATGGATTGCACTTATTTTTGGAGTACTTGGGGTATTGGGTGCAGTGGGTGGACTCGGATTACTAACAGTTCTTTCCCCTCTTGCAGTATTTGGAGGGGTACAGGGAGTTTCATCTTACGGAGCTGGATTTATCGCAGCGTTGATATGGCTTGTTGCATCAGTTTTTCTGCTTGCAGCTTATCCTGGAACAAAAGCGAAAAAACTTAGTGGATGGAATATGCTTTTTTGGAGTCAAGTAATACATCTTGTCGGCTCATTAGTTGTGTTATCAATAGTGTCTGGATTAATAGGAGCGCTTATCGGTTTTTACCTGCTGTTCCAGATTAAATCTTATTACAAGTAGTATTTGCGAGTTTATTCAAACTTAAAACTTACCATATTTTGATGGTAAGTTTTTTGCAACATTTTTTAAAATTTTTGGTTTATAGTTTAATTTGTCAATTTATTGAGTGTTTGTTAATATGGAATGTATCCATTTTTGAGGACAATGAAAAGATTACTTAGAATTCTCATTTGCGCATTTGTATTTGGATTATTATTGTTTTTGGCATTCCAGTACTATGTAAAGTCTCAAGCTCAAAAGGGCGCATTGCAAGTAACTTCAACTCCGGAAAGTAAGGTTTATCTAAATGACGAGTACTTAGGGCAAACTCCTCTTTGCAAATGTGAAGCAGCAGATATCCAAAAAGCAGGCGATTATATGATACGCCTTGTTCCGCAGGACAAAAGCCTTTCAGAGTTTCAAGAAAAAATTACAATAACAGATGGTGTTTTGACAGTTGTTGACCGTAAGTTTGGCAAGGATTCATTATCAGAAGGAAGTATTATTTCCTTAACTCCTTTGAATGATAAAACAAATATAGAACTTCTTGTTGCTTCAATACCATCCAGCTCAAAAATTTTTCTTGATGATAGTCAAATTGGTGAAACTCCTCTTCTTTTCAAAAATCCAACAGAATCTGACCATGTTTTAAAAGTAACCAAGGATGGATACAGAGAAAAAACGGTCCGAATACATACGCCTGTTGGCTACAAGCTTACAGTTGCTATGTTTTTGAGCATAGATGGTTCATCAAATCAAGCATCTGCCTCATCTATTCCAACACCTACACCTTTAACAAACAAGGTTGTTATTCTTGAAACGCCAACTGGTTTCCTTAGAGTTCGGGAAAGCCCATCAATTGGGTCAGTCGAAATTGGACGTGTTTTAGCTTCTGAAGTTTATAATTTAATGTTAGAACGGCCGGACTGGTTTGAGATAAAATTAAAAGATGGGCAACTTGGTTGGATCAGCGCTCAGTATGCAAAGAAGCAATAATTTAGGCTTTTACGTAATAGATTATTAGGACAACAAGGACTGCCCAAATGACAACGGACGTCAGGAGTGCGCGGTCTGAAAACAGGATGCGCTCAGGGCTTTCTCCTTCATGTTTTTCGTAAATACGCTGTAAATAACGCATGATTCCATAGACAACAGGAATAATCGTTAACATTAACCATTTTCTCTGAAGGTAAGTCCCCAATATATCAGCTGGGATAAGATCTGTTGTGAACTGGCGGCCTTTTGGATTTTCCAGAAATGTAAATAATGAGTAAAAGACAAAACTGGAAGTCGCAAAAACAGATAGATAGATATCAAGTAATTTTTCCGAATAATGCGAAAGGGTCTTGCGTGTTATTGAGATTTGCGCGGTTGTTAAATTGGAAAGTAGAGTTAATTCGGAGCGGCGTTTGCCAATAGCCAAAAAGAGCGATAATGCAATGGTTGTTAGAAGAAGCCATGCTGATATATGAAAGCCAGTTATAACTTCCCCAACAAAAACACGAAGAATATACCCACCGGCGAGTGTTAGAATATCAATAATTTCAATTTGTTTGAGAAAGACGGAATAACAAATGTGAAGTATTAAAAAAATAATCGTAAGTACAAAAAATGCTGGTGTAATTAGAAGACTTAGAAAGAGTGAGATAATTACCAATATAAAAGCTATACCAATAGCAGTTTTGATGGAAATTTTATTATCCGCAAGAGGCCTGAATTTTTTAAATGGATGCAGTCTGTCTTTTTTGACATCAAAAATATCATTAATTACATAAATAGTACTGGATGCAATACAAAAGACAAAAAATCCAAATACCACTTTTTGTAATAGGAAGATATTGAAAAGTTGTCCACTAAATATGAGGGATGCAAAAATAGCAAAATTTTTAATCCACTGCCGTGGACGAAGAAGTTTCAAGGTATTACGAAACATTTTTTTCATTGCTGCCCCCAATAACTGAATGTATAAATAGCAATATTCCACCCACTATTACAGTCAACATACTGAGAGCAAAAACTTTACTTTTAGCATCAAGTGTCAGCGAAATTATACCCAATATAGCAGAAATAGACCAATAAAACAACGCTATTTGTCGCTGGCTATATCCAAGTTTTAAAAGGTTGTGATGGAGATGTTTGTTGTCATGTAGAAAGGGTGAGCGCTTATTTTTAATTCGTCTTATAATTGTAAAAACCGCATCAACCGTTGGAATTCCCATAACAAGTACAGCAGTTGCTAGTTTTGCACTGGATAAGATTGAAACAATTCCCAAAAGTAAATATATGCTCGTTGCCCCATACCCTGGGAAGATTTTGGCTGGATAAAAATTGAAAACAAGAAATCCCAGCATTGCACCCGCAATTATGAATGATAAGTTTACATCCAAGCCGGCAGTACTGGGATTTAGCTTAAAGCTTAGTAAGCCAATCGCAATTGCTGAAATTGCAACAATTCCAGGCATTTGTCCATCCACACCTTTACTCCAATTTATCATATTCATAACCCAAATAAGCCAAAACACAGATACTATATCAGAAAGTAAAAAATTTATAATAGGTATTCTTATAGTGTCGAAATGCAATAATCCACCACCAAATGGATTGGTTATAAAATGAATACTCACACCACTTTTTACTACAATTACAGCTGTTGCAATATTAATTAGAAAACGTATGTATGGTGAAACATCGCTGGAGCGAGTATTTTGAACATCGTCAATAATTCCAACTACTAGCGTTATAAACGCTGCTATAAATATAGCAATTGTTGTATTATTTATGGGTAAAAATAAAAGACCAGCTATGAATGTACCCAGAAAAAGTGGTATTCCTCCACCTCTAGGAATGGGTTTGGTATGAATAATACCAGGATGGATGTGTTGTTTTGGATCATCAACCAGGCCAATTCGGTTAAAAATTTTAATTGCGATTGCTGTGATTAAGTAGGTTAAAATAAGTGCTGTTAGAAAAGACAGGAAGATTGAATTATATAAAAATGGCATTAGATTATTAATTGTAATGTGCGCATTGTGAAAAAAAATGAGAGTATTACTACTAGAATTGTTGTAATGCTAACAATGCGGGAAAGAAGAGGAAGATTTTTATGCAAACTGGAAATGAGAAAAAAATTTAATATAAAAAATATAGATGCCAATATTATTGGTAGAAATATTTCAATTTTTGCACCAAGCCTTTCTTCTCCCCAAGGCATCTGATTAAAAAGCGGTAGGAGAGGAGGAAGAGAAAAATAAAAAAAAGCAATAATTATGCTTTCGAGTATTAAGAAGATACCTGAAAGCATAAATGCCCATTTAGCAATTTTGTCCTCAACAACTAATTTAAAAACTTCTCTCATAAACAGTAGCACCTTTAAAAATAAATTCACTAACGTAAGTAGGTAGATAGAAGGGGATAGCAGGGGCTTCTGATAAGGCAACAATATATTTTGGTTTGACAGTATTTAGTGCAGCTTGAGTTTCCTGAAGGCCTGACTTGTATTGGTTAATATGATAAGCAACCGTATATTTTCCTGGTGGCAGTTTGTCCGAAAGCGCATATATCTGTGCACTATCTCCCCAGATAAAAACATAATCCTGCGGATTTGTATGAGTTTTTATAAAAGTAGCAACTTCATAATCTCGTGGTGTTTTTTGGTCAAAAAATGACTGGTAGGAATTAACACTTTTTTGTCCCGCTAAAAAAGAAATAGAATTGTCGTAATATTGAAACGGCTTTTTTATATTTGGTTTAAAAGTTGCTATTAGTAGTAGCGCTGTTCCAATTAGAAGTAGCAAATAAGTAATTTTTATTTTTGTTTTTATTTCGGTAAAGAATAATCCAATTAGTAAGCAAAAACTCGGAATAGATACGAGTAAGTAATGAGTATATGGGCGACCTGAAAAAAATGTATTAAAAAGAGAAAATGAGAGCCAAATTATAATAAAGATTGTTGATTTGGATAATTGTTTTCTTTTCCAAAAAATGAGAAAAGAAGCTAAGGCCAAAAGAATCAACTTGAGTATTAAAAATCCCTGTGGAATAATCAGCATATTGCCATAACCTACATAACCCACATTGCTGGAAAATACAGCTTGAGTGAAATCGTGTAGAGTGTTTTTGGAAATAAAGTATAAAAACGTAAGTCCAATTGGAAACATGAAGCCAATTAATACTAAAAGAGCATCGTTTCGAATCCATGCAATAGCTGCGCTAATCCATTTAATAATATTGTTTCCTTTCCATCTCAATTCTGTGAATGAAACAATAAATAAATATACACAAAATGCTGCAAGATCAAAAACAGCAACTATTTTGAATAGAAATGATATACCAAGGAGAAGACCAGCACTCAGTAATATCAAATAGTTAGTATTTAATATTTTATATTTAATGTTTTCTGAATGGGCATAAATCAATAAGCCCGCTGTGATAATAGGAAGAAGCATGAAATTTTCTGCATTAGCAATGTTTCCTTCAAGGAAAGGAGTTGCAAAAAGTAAAGCAAAACAAATTGTTGAAATTATACTTGCTTTTAATTGTCTAAAAAGTAATTGCGAAAGATAAAAAAACACCCAAAGTGTTAATAAGCCGATTATTAAAGCAAAAAGTCTTACTTGAAATTGATCACCATGAAAAAGTGCATATGTTAGATAAAGAAGTGGTGGTTTATTATCCCAGATTTGGCTATAAAGCAAGCGGCCTTTATCAAGTGCTTGTCCCATGACCTGATAGATCCCTTCATCTCCATACCAGTTGGGCTCTATAAGTGAGGGAAGGCGGAGGAGAAAAAACGCCAAGGAAGTGGCAAGTAGATACCAGAAAGATTTATTCTTTTCTAATTTGGCAAGCATTTTCATATGTTCAAAAACTCAGAGAGCCAGATATTTTAAAAAGCACATAACTTGATTTTTAAGTACTCTAAATAATCAAACTTTCTCAGTGACTTTGTATTCTAAGCGTTTATTAAGCATTAATTGTGTGTGTGAAATAAGAGCAGGTAGCGCTGAGAGAAAAAAACCTACAATGGGCATAAGCAGAAATTCAAATGGGAAAAACAATTTTTTAGAAAGCGGTAAATGTTCATCAGTTGGTCTATTCTTATATTCAAGATATATCATTGCGATAAGCGCTAAAAGACAAAAATTGAGAATAAATCCTGCTATGTGAGGAAGATTAAAGCCTAGCGCTGTACGTGAGTAGACAGGGTTAATAAGTGCCATAATATTAGCAGCAATAGTAATTATAAACCAATTAGTAGGCCAAAGAATATGGTCTAATAAGACATGATAAATAATGGTAGTTTTTCTAACGAATGGAACTCCAGGTACGGTAAACCACCATTTGATAAATAGAGGATTGTCTGAAACTCCCCATGACCAACGCCGTTCTTGGGTGTATTTATTTTTGAGACTTTTTACATAAGTAGTTG
>Ga0207144_1074_pt1 | contig 20161 bp, 15 predicted proteins | sample Alteio_BWMinHeat_FD_153583 | JGI IMG/M metagenome (GOLD analysis project Ga0207144, IMG submission 153583) | Enriched cells from forest soil in Barre Woods Harvard Forest LTER site, Petersham, Massachusetts, United States -... | ecosystem: Environmental > Terrestrial > Soil > Temperate forest >...
ATTGCGTTCAGCGTTGCGGCCGTGTTTGTCGAGGCCTGCCTGCAATTTCCTTTTCTCGCGCGAGCATACTGGATTTCCGGACCGCTTTATGGGGTGATCGTCTTTCTGGTGATGAATTTGGCTGTGGTGCCACTTTCTCTAAGACCCGAGAGGCCGGCATCTTCCGAAGTCATCTTCGTCCAGATGATCATTCACGTTCTTTTTGTCGGGCTGCCAATTGCAATGGCCGCGAACCGATTCAGTTTCCCTGGATAGTGCGGAGGAGAATATGAGCGCCGCTTCTGCTGTGTTGTCCGTGCAAAAACCAAATGCGTTGCTGGCGATTTTCGTGGGCGGGTTGTTGGCAGGGAGTCTGGACCTCAGCTCTGCATTCATCACCTATGGAGCGGGGGTGCCGCGCGTTATCGCCGCCGGACTGCTTGGACCGGCGGCTGTGCACGGCGGTTCGGGCTCCTACGTGCTTGGGATTGCGCTGCAGTTTTTTATCGCGACCTCCGCGGCGGCCGTGTACTACGCGGCGAGCCGGAAACTTACCTTCCTCAAGGAGCACGCGATGGTCTGCGGATTGTTTTACGGCATCGCCGTATTCCTGGTTATGAACCTGATTGTCGTGCCGCTCTCAGCGCTTCACTTTCGGGGCCCGTTCCAGCTCGCAGGACTCATGCAAGGGCTGTTGGTGCACATGTTCCTCATAGGGCTGCCGATTTCCTTCAGCGTTCGCCATTATGCGAAATAGAGCGACTACGGCATCGCGGAAGCGCCGGTATCGAGATTACATACCTATCTCTTACGCTGGTTCTAGATGCAACTGCCTCAGCTTGCAAGGATTTCTCGCCAGTTTGTGGCTCTGTAGTGGAAGAGCTATAACCGCATATGAAACACATTCCGTTGGATATCCATCAGTCTCGATTCCTGTACCGGGGATCGGGACGACGAAACTATGGCCCGGAAGCTACAACACCTTTGCGATCCTGAGCGGGGTGATTCATCTTGACGGTCTAGGATAGAAAATGCCAACGAAGATCAGCGGGTAACCCACGTGGGATTGTGGGTAAAGAGACCGTTGACGAAACCCATTTGGTAGACAAGGAAGAGACCGAAGGCGAGACTTACGAGCCCGGAGACGAATCCCAAGCCGCGATGGAGACGGGCAAAGCGGTTTTCGGAAAACGTAAAGGGAACCGCAATCGCCGCGGTGATCAGCATCATGCCCGCGACGGTGCCAATCCCGAAGACGAGAAGATATAAGACTGCCCAGGACGGAACACGAATCGTTGTGAGCACGAGTAAGGCAACGGCGGCCGAGCCGGCTAGACCGTGAACGATGCCCACGGCCAGGGGCCGGACGATTTGATAGAGGCCCAGGCGGCCAAAGACGCGATCCATCCAGCCCTCGGGTGTCTCATCATCAGCGTGGCCGTGATTTTCGGGACTGTGGCCATGAGGGTGGCTGTGAAGGTAGTCCCCGTGTCCATGGGAATGCGAGTGAAGTCCGGGCTGCGAGGACCCGAGGCTTTCCGTAATCCAGCGCATAGTCCCCGTGAGATTCAGAATTCCGAGAAGAATCAGCATAAGGCCAACCGAGAGCTCCATGGTGAGACCGACTCGCGTTGGAATTGCGATGCCGAACAGGATGATTGCGGAGCCCACGGCGAGAATCGTTATGGTATGACCGAGCCCCCAGAGAGCACCGATCAAAGCGCCTTGACGAATGCTGCGCTGGCGGCTGACGATCGTCGCGACCGCGATGACGTGGTCCGGATCGGTAGCGTGGCGCATGCCGAGGAAGAAGCCGAGAGCAATGATGGAGAGGAGAGTGATCATTTATTCTTAGACCGCGGCGGCAGCCCGGAAGCGTGTGCGCCAATTTTCTAGAAATCCTAAAAATTCTTTTATGCCTTCTCCTGTTTTGGCCGACGGTCTGAAAACTTTCATGCCCGGCCGCACGGTTTGGATATTCCGTCCAGCCGCGGCTCCATCGCATTCTACAGCATCGGCGAGATCCGATTTCGTGACAATCGTCGCGTCCGCGTGCTTGAATCTGGTTGGATACGTTAGAGGCTTGTCTTCGCCCGCAGTCACCGCAAGCAGCACGAAACGCAAGCCTTTGCCGAAATCGTAGGACGATGGGTACACCAGACTGCCAATATTTTCTATGAATACAAAATCGAGACTCCGCAAATCCCAGCCGTTGAGCGCATTTTGAACCATCGCTGCTTTAGTGCCTTTCCGTCTTCCGGTAGTCCTCGGAACAACTCTCTGGGACATTGCCAAACACGAAGGCGGTAAGACCTTATCTCAATTCGGGGGCGAAGGCCTGAGGAAACTTTCAATAGGAAGAGTGTTCGAGGATCTGGCGCGCAGGCTCTTTAGCGTCAATATCGTTCGAGCCTCCACGCGCCGGAGGGTTCGGCAGCGCCGCGACCAGTCGGCGCGTATATGCATGTCGCGGTGAATGAAATATGCTTTGCGGCGTGCCGCACTCTACGATCTGCCCCTCGTGGAGAATGCATATCCGATGGCATAGAACCGCAACCGACAAAAGGTCATGAGATATATAAAGGATAGCGGTTCCCATGTCCCGGTTTAATCCCGTGAACAAATTGAGTATTTCAGATTGCGTGATTGGGTCAAGAGCGCTTGTCGCCTCGTCAGCCAGGAGCAGCGCCGGCCGGTGCAGGGTCGCCATGGCAATGCACACGCGCTGTCCCTGGCCCAAACTCAATTGCGAAGGCCGTCTGTGAAGAAACTCATCGTCGAATGACAAGCTGACGCTCTCCAATGCCCGCCGTATGACCGCGGCCCCTTGCGCAGAGCTTCCCCGCTCGTGCGCCGTCCAGGCCTCCCTCAACTGCGCTCCAATCGAAAGCGCCGGATTCAGCGCTGTGAGCGGACTCTGCAACACAATACTGATTTCCTTGCCGCGAATCGCTCTGAGCTCCTTTTCCGGACTCCTCAGCAGATCTTTTCCGTTGAGCAAGACCTCGCCACTGACTTCGCCACCTTTCACGGGAAGAAGCCCCATCAGTGCGAGCGCCAGCGTACTTTTCCCGGATCCGCTCTGCCCCACTAATCCCACTATTTCCCTCCGCTCGATACCCAAAGCAACGCTTCGGAGCACACCCCTTTTGTTGCGGTAGTCCACCGAAAGATTGGCGGCAAGCAGCGGTCCAGGAAAACTCACTTACTCGCCCCCATCTTCCTGCCAGGTTTCAGTCGCAGCGACTCGATATTCCAAAACGCCTGGGGATTGAGCGCCACCGGATCCGCCCCGTCAAGCTCGGAAGAAACCGCCGACAGCGCGTCCTGGTTGACGAGATAGATGAACGGCTGCTGCTCGGCGACAATCTGCTGCACCCGGTCAAACTTGGCCTTGCGCACTTTCTCGCTGGGAGCAGCCGCTTGTTCCCGCATGAGCTTGTCTATTTCTGCCTCCCAAGCCGTCGCCGGTGTTTTCTGATTCGGGTTCCACTGATGGTCTTCGCCAGAACTCATCCACACGGTCAATTGACCGTTGGGATCGAGGTCGGTGTTTACCAACCCCAGCAAACACGCGTCATAATCAAACGTGCGCGTGATCCGCTCGATCAAGGAAGGAAAGTCCAGCGTGACAACCTTCATCGTGATCCCAACCTCGGAAAGGTCCTGCTGAATCATCGTCGCCATTTTTTCCCGCGCCGTGTTCCCGGAATTGGTGATCACTGTAAATTCAACGCGATTCCCCGCGCTGTCCTTCAGGATGCTATTTTCCAGCCGGAATCCTGCGTGAGAGAGCTGTTGAATCGCTCCCTGCGGATCGTGTTTGGGAGCCGGGAGCGAGGTGTTAAACCAAAAATGATTGGACGGCGACACAGGGCCATAAGCGGGCGTGGCATGCCCGTCGAACACAACTCGCGCCAGGTCGTCACGGTTGATGGCCATAGAAATGGCCTTGCGGAAAGCCGCAGTCTGGAACCACTTTTTCTTGTAATCGGGCAGAGTGGACGCTGCCACCTGGTTGAACCAAATCTCTTCGCCATCAAGTCCCGTACCTGCGTTCCGCGCGGCGACGGGCGATTCCTTCTGAAGACGGTCGAACTGCTCCGCATCGAGACGGTTGATCAGCTGCAATTCCCCGCGCCGGAAGCGCATCAACTCGACATCGCGGTTCCTTTGAATATCCAGCCGGACCGTCTCGATGTACGGCAGCGCATGGCCGTCGGCATCATGTTTCCAGTAATTGGGGTTGCGCCGAAGAAGAACGTAAGAACCCGCCACGTATTCCGAAATGTAGTAAGGCCCCAGCACGCTCATTTCTTTTTTGGGAGACTTTGCCGAAAGGATCGCCACCTGATCGAACAACCGCTCGAGACCAGCGACAAGAGTTGGAAACGAAATGACGGCTACATCCGAAGACGGAGTCTGAACGTCGATCGTCCCCTCGGCGGTTCGAAACGCGTCGCCTGTCGCCGAGTGCGTTTCGGGATCCATGAGAAGTTTCATGGTGTACGCCACATCCGCGGACGAAAACGGCGTGCCATCCGAAAAATAAACACCCTTGCGCAGATGAAAGGTAACTTTCCGCCCGTCCTGCGACACTTGCCAGGATTCCGCCAGCGCGGGGTCGAGAGCCTGCGTGTGCCGATTGACGCGAATCAAAACCCCGCCCGTCAAATACCGCACGTTTTCCGAGGCTTCGTCATCCACGAAAATGGGATTAAACGTCTTGGGCTCGCCATGCAAGCAAAAATGCAATTCGGCCCCAGATTGCCCGAGCCCAGACGGCGCCGCGCCAGCGAACCAGCACAGGGAAAGCAACGAAATCACACATCGTAGAGAACGCCGCATCACGCCAGTTCCTCCGAGCCAGAAAAAACAAATTGAAAACAAATGACGGTCAGCACCAGAACAAATAAGGGAACCAACCGGCACGGGTTGGCCGCCATGGCCGAGAAATCCTCGGCCCCGTGCAACAGATTTCCCCAGGACGGCAATGGCTCCATTACTCCCAGTCCCAGCATACTCAGGGTTGCTTCCGTCAGAATAAAAACCGGGATCGAAATCCAGAACTGCGCCAAAAAAACAGGACGAAGACACGGAATCATCTGGCGAACCAATATTTGCGATTGCCGGCAGCCCAGCGCTCGTGCCAGCAGGATGTGATCCGAGTCCCGCAAATTTCGCGCGGCCGCACAAACCACGCGCAGTGACGAAGGCCACCCGAGAACGCCTAGTGTCACGAAGGTGGCCACTACAGACAACACGGGCGACACATCGAGGGGCAAGAAAGCGCGCAGCGCGATCAGCACGAAAAGCAGCGGCAGCGACATAGAGAGGTCGGCGGACGCGAGAATAATCTTCTCTAGCCACCCTCCCTGCAACCCTGCGAGTCCTCCGAGGATGGCTGCAAGGATGGTCGCTAGCAACGCCGCCGCGGGCGCCAGCAGCAACGAAACGCGCGTCCCATAGATGACACGAGTGAATAGATCTCTTCCCAGCCCGTCCGTTCCAAGCCAATGCGTTGCAGATGGCGTGGCATTCGGAATCTCCCGAAACTGGTGCGCATACGAATAACGAGTAAAACTCCCCGCGAATAGCCCCAAAGCGAGAATAATGACCAGGGCCCCACGGCAGATCAGGCGAAGTATGCGCTGCGCCTTCACGGCTGCCTCTCTTGTATCGCCGCGGCAAGGCAATTGACTCCTGCAGTCAGCAGCGTCACGAACAACGTGATGCTGGTCAGCAAAGGCAAGTCACGATTGAGGGCCGCCTGCCACGCCAATTGACCCATCCCGGGAGAATCGGAAAGAGCTTCCAGAGGAATCGCCGCGCCAAACGCCATGCTTGCCGAGACTCCAAGAAGAGCTACGAGCGGCTGCCACGCCGCAGGAATGACATGCCAAAAAAGGATACGATTGCTGTCGACGCCGCGGGCACGCGCCGCCAGCACAAACGGCCGTGCGTGGGCCTGTGCCAGTATGTTGTGCTGATAACGAAAAAGTTTTGGAAGCGTGATGACCGCGATTCCCAGAAAGACCGGTACTCGCAAATACAAACACAGGAGAGCCACGACTGCCGTCGGCAATGCAATCAGAAGCCCAGTCACGGCCGTCGCCGAATACTCCAACACCCAGGTTCGCCAACGAATAGTCAGCAGCGAAAGAATCGACGCCGCAATCCACGCCGTTGTCAATCCGAGGAAAACCGCCCGTACCGTGAAAGGAGCCCGTTCCTTCAGAAGTCCCGCAACGGGCCGTTGTAGAAAGGCTGAGGTCCCCAGATTTCCGTGGAGCAATCCCGCAATGTAGCCGCGGTAATAGGAAATCAGTCCGCCGCCCAATCGATATTCGTTTCGAATCGCATCCCGCGAAGCTGCAGAAAGCCGTGGATCAAGTTCCCGTTCGTCCACTCCGTAGCCAGGCGCGAACCGTACCATGGTCGCGCAAAGCAGCGCTCCCGCGATCGCTAGTGCCGTGAGCAGGAGTACTTTCTGCGCGAGTATTGAAATCCAATGTGCCATGGCCGCAATGCAACGAGAACCTTTCTGCGTCAGCCTCATCCGTTTGAGCTGACCACAATCGGCGTCAGCGACGGTGCGCCTCTTTCTCGATAGTGGTTTTCCTTGGCTTCATACATACTCCGATCCGCCTCGGAGAGCAGCTCTTCCGCCGTCAAGCCATCCTTTGGATAAAACGCCGCGCCCACGCTCGCCGTAACCACCTTCTTGCAACAAATAGCCTCACCGGCTTCCTCTACCGCCAGTTCTACTCTCGGAAGTAATTCCTTGACCGTTGTCCTGGTGAATTCTGGAAGAACCAAAATGAATTCGTCTCCTCCCAAACGTCCAACCAGATCGAACTCCCGGCATACGGTGCGCAGGTTCCTCGCGATCTGCACCAGGAGTTTGTTCCCCACTAGATGTCCGTAATTATCGTTGACGGTCTTGAATCCATTGAGGTCGCAAAGCAGGACCGCCAGGTGCTGCCCGCTGCGCTTCGAACGTGCTAGCTCGCTATCTAGGTGCGCGCAAATCGATCGGGCGTTTGGCAGACCGGTGAGGAAATCCGTACTCGCTGAGTCTTGCGCTTTCTCAAATTGCAGGGAGTTTTCCACGGACAAGCCCAGCTTCGAGCTGGCCGCCAGCAGCATGCGCATATGATCTTTTGTAAATGCCTGCTTCTCTTTCAGGTATAACGTCAGAACTCCAGCGACCCCTTCCCTTCCTTGGAGCGGAATGGAAAGCGTCGATCGCAACACAGTCACGCGAGACGGATCACCGAGATGCTTGGATTCCGTCAGCGGGTCACCATTGATGATTGGTTTGTTGTGCTTCGCGACCCACCCGGAAACTCCCTGCCCTATCGGCATCTCCAACGTACGGAAAAAGTCATAGTCGACTCCGTGCACATAACGCGGACTCAGCTTTTCACCATCGCACACATAGAAAACGACTAAGTCGTGCGGAACCATTTCCTTCAGTCGAACCGCAACGACCGAGAGCGTCTCGCGCAAACTCAAGGAATTGCCAAGCGTCTGGGCCAGTTCGAACAATAGCTGCGCTTCCTGCCGAGCGGAAACGATTGACGCCAGAAAAGAAGTCGTTCGAACCTCCGAGGCGTTCGGCACCTCTGCAAATCCCGCCGACGGAACAGATCGATTAGGGTTGGCGACAGACGGAAAGGGACTCTTCGTGCTCTGGGATCGGCTCACGGCCTGCTCGAGTTCGGGGTACCTCTTTTCGATCGCCTCGACCACCCGCGGGTCAAAACTCGTCTCTATCTCTGAAATCAGATGCTTCATGGCCTCATCAGCAGACATGGCGCGGCGGTACGGCCGTTCCGACGTGAGCGCGTCAAAACAGTCCACTACCGAGAGGATCCGCGCTCCGATGGGAATCGCTTGCCCTTTCAATCCGTGCGGATACCCCGTCCCATCCCACTTTTCGTGATGAGACCGAACAATCGGAACAACTGGGTAAGGAAATTGGACACGGTCTAGGATTTCCGCGCCAACGATTGGATGGATTTTCATCCGATCGAATTCTTCCGGCGTCAGTCTGCCGGGCTTCGAGAGTATTTGCTCTGGAACCGCCAGCTTGCCTATGTCGTGAAGCATCGAGGCGGCGCGCAGCGCGTTTAGTTCCGCGTCGTCCAACCCCAAATCTTTCCCGAGCTGCACCGCGTAGGTCTGCACGCGTTTCAAGTGATCATGCGTACTGTGATCTTTGGCCTCGATGGCAAGTGACAGTGCCTCAATCGTTCGTAGGTGCAGGTCCGCAATCTCCTCGGTATGTTTTTTCTCAGCCTCCAAGCGATCCAGATAGATCCGATAAGACCGGTAGATCCAATACACGAGCGGCAGGACCAGGATTGCGAATTGCCATCCGAACGCCCGATTGATCAGGCTTACGCCTCCGGCGATCATCGCGCCCAACAAATAATAAGGAAACGACCACAGATAACATTCTTTCCACACCAGCAGCGGATTGCGCCTCTGGGTCAGCGCGATGATTCCCGAGACGGACATCGTATTTATCGCAAAGTAGGTTGTCGAAGCCGAGACCAGCAACAACGGCCAGGCAAGCCCCAGGTGGGAAGCGAACCTGCTGTGAAATACAAGATTTGCCGCGGTGATCGAAATCGAAAGATTGGCAAAATTGAACAAAATCTGGATAAGTCGCGGTCGAGGTTTCGACTGCCAAATCGACTGCACCAAACCCCCGAAACATCCCATGAGCAGTGTCTCGGGGTACGACAAATCCAGAATCCCCACGAGGATGAACAGGAAATTGGCGGACATGGTCGCCTCAATCCCGGGAAGCCGCACCTTAAATAACGAAGCGGCCAGTGCCACCCCGAAAAAACAGGCAAACCGAAGTTCGCTTTCCGGGTGCCAATGCAAAAGTGCATAAGGCAAGAGCGGAATTCCGACCACTACTTGCAACAGGATGAACAGTGTCGCCGGCGAACTCAGCTTTTGGCCCTTCTTGTCAGGGGCAGACCAAATCTTCTGGTATCCACTGGCAATCCATGGGAAGACCTTGCTTAGCCATGATTTCGGACGGCCACCGACGGCGTCGCTGCCACTCGCAATCTCAGGCTGGCGAGCAGGATTCAACGAAACATTCCCATCTCTGGCGCTTTGTGTGGGCATGCGGTTCCTGGAGCGGCGATCAAAATTTCACCGGTCCTTTTCGGTACATTCACAGTGTCCGGAATAAAGGACCCTATGCCCATAGTACGAGTGGTGAGTTTTGTCCCAAGGTTAACCTAGTAGGAAGCGGCCTTTCCTTCGGAGTTCCAGGCCGAACATCTTTAGCCATTCCCGATTCGGTTCCCCTTCTAACCGGCCGCAACCCCTGGCCAAAACTGGGTGCACTTTGGTACTAGCCCACCCCCACCCGTGTACCATCGACTGAAATAACGTCCAACGCTTAAAACTTAGGGAGCCCGAAATGCAAGTCCTAGCATCCGGTTGGCCTTATCTGGAAAGCGAGAAAAAATGCACCCCAGTCCCTCTAAGAACTCAGATCGCAAGCGCGGCGGACCATTGGAGACGACTACCTGGGGTACGCTGATCGCCTTTTCCCTCCTGATTACCGGTCTGGGATTGACAGGCCATCTCTATCATCCTCTTGGGAACCCGCAAGTCCTTCAAACGGCGGCTGATACCACGCCCAATCAGGCTGCAGCTCTTCCGACGGCCGCGCCGGACTCTTACAAAGCCGGGTCCAATCGGCGCGATTTGAGCCGCGCCTCGACCCTGTATCCTCATTCTGGGATAGCAGAGAAAAGTGTGATTGCGAGTCGCTCGCTCGCCACAGCCAACGGCAGTGCAGTTCCGCCAAAAACCCCGCTGGCAGGTCCCCAGGATCAATCTGCCCCCCAGCAAGAACCCGTGTCTCGAGTGCCGCCGACCGATGTCGTGAGACTCGAAGCCCAGATCGCTGCCAAAATCGCTCCCGACCTCAAAGGTATTGATCCCGAAAAGCCAGTGGACGTCATCGTTCAGTTCAAGCGATCAGCAGCCTCGTCTGACCTCACCGCTGACGGCGCAACCGTAAAGTCTGAGCTCTCACTCATTCACGCGCAGTTGGTAACTGTTCAGGGTTCTAATCTGAACAGCCTCGCTTCCCGCTCTAACGTGGCGTATATATCTCCGAACCGCCAGGTCCGCGGCGCGATGGACCCCGTCGTCACCGCCGTCAACGCGGACATCGCCTACTCCAGAGGCTGGGATGGCACTGGCATTGGCGTCGCCGTCATCGACAGCGGCGTCGGCTATGTTTCTGACCTGAATTCTTATGGAAATGGCAGCCCGTCTCGTGTCGTTTATAACCAAAGCTTTGTACCGGGCGATTCCTCCACGACTGACGCGTACGGTCACGGAACTCACGTGGCCGGTATCGTCGCTGGAAACGCCTACGATTCCACCAGCGTTCAGAACTATTCGAACGTGTATCGCGGCGTCGCCCCGGCAGCCAATATCATCGCCTTGCGCGTACTGGATGGCACAGGCACGAGCGTCGATAGTTCGGTGATTGCCGCGATTCAAAAAGCCATCAATCTCAAAACCACCTACAACATTCGGGTCATCAATCTGTCGCTATCTCGCGGCGTCTATGAGAGCTACACGCTCGATCCTCTGTGCCAGGCGGTGGAATCCGCATGGCAAGCAGGCATCGTCGTGGTGGCCGCGGCGGGTAACATGGGTGAATACAACGGAGCCAGCACGAGTGGATACGCCACGATCGGCGCGCCCGGCAACGATCCCCTCGTGATCACCGTTGGCGCCACCAATACACACGGTACGGGCTCACAAGCCGCCCAGACCGTGACGAGCTATAGCTCGAAAGGCCCGACGACGTTCGATCACATTGTGAAGCCGGATCTCGTCGCCCCAGGTAATTCCGTGGTATCGCTACTGGCGTCTCCGAGTACCACACTTATCACCGAGTATCCGTCACTCGCGGTTTTCCCCTGCAACGGATCCGGGATGAACTGCGGTTCTCAAAACGGGCCCGCAAACTACATGACCATGAGCGGCACGAGCATGGCCACGCCAGTGGTCAGCGGTGTCGCGGCCCTGCTTGTCCAACAAGACCCGTCCCTCACTCCAGACCAGGTGAAAGCCCGCTTAATGAAGACGGCTTGGAAAGGATTTGGGCATTACACAACAGCGAAGAACTTGGGAACGGGTGTGACCTATACGATCGAGCAGGACATGTTTGCGGTGGGCGCCGGAGCGGTTGACGCATCTGCTGCACTCTCCAACACCGACCTAGCTCCCGCAACTCTGGGTTCTGCTATGTCACCCACGGCCGTGTACAACTCGGCCGACAAAACCGTGACCGTCACAGGTGCTCCGGGGACGGTGTGGACCAACCCGAATGTCTGGGGCAACTCCGTAATTTGGGGCAATTCCGTGGTTTGGGGTAACTCTGTCGTCTGGGGCAACTCGGTGGTCTGGGGTAACTCTGTTGTCTGGGGTAACTCCGTGGTTTGGGGCAACTCCGTGGTTTGGGGAGACTAATGCCGCGAACCGCTAAGATTTACATCTCACTGATCATATCTTCTGGAGCTGCGGTCCTGCTCATCGCCGCAGGATCGTGGACTTCCGCCAGCCTCACTCAGTTCGTCACGCTTCTGGGCTTCGCGGGCGTGTCCTCAACGCTCAAGATCCGAATACCGGGCCTCGAGAGTACCATGTCGCCAAACTTTATCTTCCTTCTTCTCGCCATGCTGTGTTGCTCTTTTTCGGAAGTGGTCACCATCGCACTCGTGGCTGCCCTCGTGCAGTCTTTATGGGCCGCGAAACGGCCCCGCCTCATCCAGGTGGCCTTTAGCGCCGCGGCCCTTGTCCTGAGCGCAACGGTTGCCTTCCAATCAGCACGCCTCCTGCTTGGTTCAGGCTTCTCCATTTCGCCTCTAGTTTTCGCCATACTGGCGGGCACCCTGTATCTCCCACTCAATACGGCTCTTATATCTGCCGTAATCGGATTAGTCGAAAGCAGGCCATCATTCGAAGTCGCCAGGATTTGCTACGAGTGCGTTTTCCCCTATTTCATGGGCGGCCTCCTCTTTGCCGGCATGGTCAGCGGCGCATTCTCCCGTTCCACCATCTGGCAAGGCGCCGCCGTGCTCTTTCCCGTAGCCGTCCTCGGCTATCTATATTTCTTGGGCCGGACTCCCACACTCACACCTGCCCAGTTTCAATCGGCTAATTCACTCACAGAGGACAAGGAGCTTGTCGGGGTTGGATCCCGCGGACATTCGCGCTGAGCAAGAGCCGCACCTGATCAGAAGTTTTTTTCGGACAGGAGGTCGTGCAGGACTGAAACGTCTGCTCGCCTCTGGTCAGGAATTTATTCTCTGGCGCTTGGAGTTGTGAAAATCTTGTGGCGGATAGCATAGTGAATGAGCTCGGCGAGAGAATGCAGGCCAAGCTTGACCATGATTCTTGCCCGGTGCGTCTCGGCCGTCCTGAGGGTAATTCCTAGCTCGGCAGCGATCTCCTTATTCGCTTTGCCCTGTGCCAGAAAACGAATAATTTCAACCTCGCGGAGAGTTGGCCGGGCTTGCGCGTGCTCCGTTGGCTCTGATTGATTCCCGGCCGTGAGGAATCCCTTCAGTACGATGTCAGATACTCTGGGGCTCAGAAACAGCTTCCCCCCAGAAACGCTTCTCACCGCTTTTACAAGGTGCGTTGCCAGGTCGGATTTTAAGACGTAGCCAAGGGCTCCGGCATCGAGGACCCGGCGCACCATCTGGTCGGACTCGTGCATGGTGAGGACGACAACTTGGGTAGTTGGGATTGACTCTCGGATCTGGCGGGTCGCCTGAAGCCCGCCCAAATCGGGCATGCTGATATCGAGGATGGCTACGTCCGGTTTCAGCCTATTCGCTTTTTCTACTGCTTCCAGGCCGTTCTTGGCTTCGCCGACGACGGTCCAGCCGCTTAGAGCGCGAAGGAGTCCACGTATGCCGCGCCGGACGAGCTCGTGGTCGTCCGCCACCAGGATACGAAGTCTCTTCGTGCTTCTAGTCATCTGCCGGTATCGTCACGCGCACTGTGGTGCCGCCGCTACTGGATTCAATATCAAGCTGGCCGCCGATGAGCTTGACTCGCTCGTGCATGCTCGGGATGCCGACCCCAGGTCCGAAGGATAATTCTCCGTTTTGTCGCCGCAGGCTTCGAGGAATTCCACTCCCTTTGTCGCTGATCTCCAGTGAGATCTTTCTCGGGTCGCGCTCAATTCGTATCTTGGCCTGGAAACTTCCCGAATGCCGCTGGATGTTGGTGAGACTCTCTTGAACGACGCGGAACAGAGCCAACTCGACGCCTGGCTTCATCCGTCCGAGACGCGGTGAAATCTCCAATTGAACCTCGATTCCAGTTCGCTCGGCGAAGCCTTTCACGTAATGACGAAACGCATCCTCCAGTCCGGCTTCGTCCAACATCGGTGGGTGCAATAAATAGGAAAGCGTGCGTACTTCGCGAATGCACTGATCCGCCAACGCCAGACACTCGGAAGCGAGCTTGCGCAACTTCCTGCCGGACGAAGGGATCGAAGCATGTAGTTGACTGAGAGTGGTCGCCAGGGCGACAAGGTCTTGCCCAGTGGAGTCGTGCAAGTCCCTGGCAATCCTACGTCGCTCCTCGTCCTGCAGTCGCAAAAGGTGGCCTGAAAGGCGCCGCACCTCCTCTTCTGCCCGCTTGCGATCGGTGATGTCCCGGATGAAGCCTGTGAAGATGGAGCGACCTTCCTTCCTGACTTCCCCGAAGGACACTTCGATGGGGAATTCCTCTCTGTTCTTGTGCAATCCTACCAACTCTGTTCCTTGCCAGTTGATGTCGCGTTGACCTGTCGCGAGATAGCGTTGGAGGCCTGCTCTATGCGGCTCGCGCATGAACTCGGGCATTAGCATCGTCAAGGGCTGCCCGATCAATTCACAGGATTCGTAGCCGAAGATCCTAATTGTGGCGGGGTTGACAAACAGGATTTTACCGTACGCGTCGATGCTGACGACTGCCTCGGTCGCGGTCTCCACAACTATGCGGTGTTGCTCCTCAATCTGCCGACGAGCATCCTCCGCCCGCTTCAGATCTTCGATATCCGTGTTCGTCCCATACCATCTGACGATTCGCCCGTCAGCATCGCGCAGCGGCATGCCCCGAGCCAAAAACCACCGATACTGTCCGTCGGCTTGCCGATGACGTTCCTCTTGCTCGTAAGGAGTCCCCTCTGTCACTGACTCGTGCCAGGCTCTTAGCACACGCTCCCGATCATCAGGATGAAGCATGCTCTGCCAGCCCTCGCCTTGCAATTCTTCCAGCCCCAGTCCCATGTAAGACCGCCAACGTGCGTTGCAATAGTCAAGTGTTCCGTCAGGCGGACCGCTCCAGATCTGCTGCGGAATCGCATCGAGCAGCGTCCGCGACTGGCTTTCGGCCCGCTTGCGGTCTTCAATATCGATGCATACTCCGTACCACTTAACGAGGTTTCCCTGCTCGTCGCGCAAAGGCGCGGTGCGAACCAGGAACCAGCGATATTCTCCGTCAGCCCGCCGCAAGCGCAATTCATCCTCGAAGGGTTCTCCAGCGGCCATATCCGCGAGCCACTTTTCCATGATTCTTGGAAGATCTTCGTGATGAACTGCGCGTGTGGGGTCTTCAATTTCCTTCCCAAAAGAGAGGCCCGTATAGTCCAGCCAACGCTGATTGAGGAAATCAACGACGCCATCAGGCCGAACGGTCCAGGCCATCGTGGGGATTGTGTTGATAACAAGCCGAACGTGATCTTCGGCCCTTTTCAGATCTTCGATGTCGCTGGTCGTTCCATACCATTTGACGACGTTTCTCTGCTCGTCTCGCAGCGGCACGGCGCGAATTAGGAACCAACGATACTGTCCGTCAGCCCGGCGGAGACGCGCCTCTTTCTCAAAGGGTTTCTCGGCCGCCAAAGCCGCGCGCCATTCCTCCATTAAACGGTCGTCAGGATGGAAGGCGTTCAGCCAGCCCCAGCCCAGACCGTGCTCCAAGGAAAGGCCCGTATATTCCCGAAATTGTCGGTTGAGGAAATCAGCCGAGCCATCAGGCAATTTGCGCCAGACGATTGTGGGGATTGTGTCAATAATGAGCCGCAGGCGCTCTTCGATAACATTCAACGCTTCGTCAGCATCGTTGTGGTGCCTGTTAGCCCCGGCTTGGCTCATGGTGCCCTCCACCAGACCCGACCTGGCAGTTGTCAGTGCATTTGCTCCTCTTAGTGGCTGCAAGAACTTGTATTTCAACCGGAGGCTACTACTTTCGGTACCTCCGCTCCGCTGCGGCGATGGTACTCCAATCCAGGGGAAATGGCTCGCGGTCTCGTCCAGCCGGGCCGGATTTTCATTCGTCGAATTCAGTGTTAGAGCGGAGACCAGTGAATTAGCGTGAGCCTGTGGTGCGTCTCAGGACGAGTGAGAGCTGCAAACCGATACGTAGCTTGCGGTACGTAGTTATCGGCATTGCACCCAAGCAACTTCGCGTGCCATAAAGAGTGCGGGTGCGAGGATCTTCACGCGGGGTCGATCCAGATGATTTTCCAGCGTGCGCTGATTCCCCAATTTACCGGGCGGAACGCGTTGGCTTGGTGTGAATTTGATCAATGAAAACAACCAAGAGTCCTCTGCCTCTCTCGCGGTTCTAGAACCGTCCGATCGCAAAGGGGATTCCGTCTTGGAAGAATTCTTGATCTGTACAAACAGGAACTGTCGATTCGTGGTCTCTCTTCGGGAAGGCGCCGGACTCTTGCGCCGCTCGGACCTTATTCTCAACGCATGTCCGGAATGCAATTACGAATGGTCAGGGCGCTGCCCATTCTGCGTCCGGACTCTGGAAGTGGCATGGCGAAGCCAAATCCCCTGCTGTGCTCATTGCGGCAAACCGCTGAAGCCTGAAAGACAGGTGGACTAGGAACCCACCTGCGGTCTTCCCGTCGCGAAGAACCATGGATAGGACACAAAACTTGCAATCCTCGCTCTTCTTGAGACGCTTCGGGAATCGATGAAGAGCACGTCCGAGCAGAGGACCTCGTCGCTCCGGATGCACGACGCATTGGTCGAAGCCCGCGTACCCGGCTACCTGGAGGCGTATGAATGCAGCTTGACCGTCCATTCTCGGAACCGACCAGTGTCGATAACAAGCTAGCAAATGTCGCTGATGCTGGCATTCAAGTACTCAGAAACAATTTCGCTCGACGAACTTCTCCAGACGGATTGTTCTCAAACGGAGCGAATCATGCCGGGAGTGCTGATCGTCCATGACGATCACGCTTTCCGAACAGTCCTTCGTACCCTTTTTCGAAGAAACTAGCGGCTTCGACCATTGTGGTGGAGGCTGCGAATGCTTCCGAGGCCCTGGATAAGCCCAAGCAGGTATCGACGAATTTAGCCTTCGTGGACTTCTCGATGCCCAAAAATGAACGGATTGCAGTTGGCTCGTGAACTTAAAGCACGAGGGCCTGCATTGCCGATTTTCATGCTCACGGCAGACTACGATGTGGACATCGAGAAGCAAGCCTTTGCCTTGGACTAACTCCGTCTTTTCCAAACTCCATGATTGGACGACACTTATCGCGAATGCTCGCGTCGTGTGTGGATTGGAATGATGCTGCGGGCAAAGCGGACTTGTTCATTAAACGAAATCCAGTAGAAAACTGACCCATGCGCTGCGTGGCTATTTCGCGCCACAGTTGAGTACCATACTCTCTCATAGCGGGCCGGATCGCTGCGCTCCCCTCTGTTAGTAGTTTCTGTGGGCCAGTCTGTCTGTTTTTTCCGCATATATGTCTAGACAAGAGAGAAGAGGCAGGTGGTCAGGCCCAGACCCGGCGAAGAGCACCTACGGTTCGACCCATTCGCATAGGAAAAGGAGTCTCCATGCGCGCACTATTTGCCTGTTCGTTCCTGGCAATGGCTCTGATGGACCCTCTGGCGGCTCGAGGCCAGGCAGAGGGAAGGCCGCCTGAGCAGAAGGAGGAGCCTCAGCCGCTTGGGGGCGCAGCCAAGGGAATCAGGAAGGACCAGGCCGACGCGATTTTGAACGAGCTGAGACAAATTCGCCAGCTGCTCGAAAGACAGCAGGTGCAACTGCCGCGGGCAATAGCTCCGCAGGCAGCGGCGCCGGCCGCACCGCAGAAAGTGAACGCGAACATTGGCAACGGTTCGCATTCCATCGGGCGAACCGACGCTCCCGTCACACTGATCGAATTTGCTGACTTCCAATGCCCCTACTGCAGACGGTTCCACATCAATGCATTCGCCGAATTGAAGAAGAATTACATCGACACCGGCAAAGTGCGGTTCATCAGCCGCGATCTGCCGCTGGAATTTCATCCCTATGCCTTGAAAGCGGCGGAGGCGGCGCGTTGCGCCGGCGACCAGCAGAAATACTGGGAGATGCGCGACGCCCTATTTGCGAACGACGCGATTCCCAACGACGACGCCATCAACAAGGCAGCCGAGGCATTGTCCCTGGACCTGAACATCCTCCAAATTTGCCTCAGTGCGGAGAAATACAAGGCGGAGGTTCAAAAGGACGCGACGGAAGCCGCGACACTGCACATCGACGGCACGCCAAGCTTCGTTTTGGGAAAAACTTCGGGGGACAAACTCGAGGGCGTCGTTCTGGTTGGCGCCCGACCGTACTCCTCGTTTGATGCAGCCATTCAACAGATCCTCAATGGGAATGCCGCGGCGCCGAATGGAAAGGGAAACTGATAGCTCGCGGCACCGGATAATTGATTCTAGCTCTTGCCAAAGCAGCCTCGCCACGGATTTGGAATTTTAAGGAGGTTACATGCTGCACAAGACTCTGAACCGCTTTCTGGGACTGTTCGTCGCAGCGATGGTCTTCTCACCATCGAGAGCGTGTGCACAATTGGCTTCTACGGCACCGCCAGGGGCGCTCATTCGAATGGACATGAACACCACGGTGGGAGTGCAGCTAGATGAGATCCCAAAGGGTGCACAGCGCGAAGCTGCGGCGGATTGGGCGCTTTCGCAGGACTACGACTTCTGGGTGCGGCGGGCCACAAATCAAGTCAACCTGACGTACTACCGGCTGGTGTTTCGTCAATTTTTCTATACGCCTCCCCCGGCGCGGGGGGCGCTTCCGCTTCCGCCGCATTCGGCTTGGAAATTTGAGATCGTGTGCGAGCCGCACCGGACGCTGATCGGGACACACGACTATGTCGCTGTGAAATACCATTTCTGGACTTACATCGTCACGGATCCTTCTTCACCGGCAGTAAGCGAGCCGGCGCTGAGCACCGTCGGCGGAAGCTGGGACGAACCGTTTGATTTGCCGGCCGACCCGGAGCTTGTGATGGAGAGGACCGGGTATGCGTGCCTTGATGAGTCCACGTATCCGCCGAACAGCGTGTTTGAGGAGAGCGTCAACTATTTCTACGATCAGACTTGTCCCGTCGAGACCCCGGCCACTTCTGTCTGCCACGTCACGCAATTCCCGACCGAGTCCTGTACGGACGCACTCACGAATCACATCGGAATGCTCCAACCCAATATGCACTTCACTCGCGTGGCCTATGACTCGCAGATCGCGTCAGAATTTCGACGCGGGCAAACCACGAATCCAACTGGCGCAGACCTTGCGGCCGAAGAGGAAGCCTTGAAGAACGAGCATCGTATCTACTACCGTTACTTTACGCCGGACTCCTGTGACATCGAGTACGGCACGATTGCGCAGCCCGGTTGGCGACGGCTGCTCACCTTTTCAACGAACACCCGGAATGATGGCTCTCAGCCGATTCACATTGGCGATCTGACCGAGCCCAACAATCCTTGGCGGCTCAGCAACGTTTTCGAGTTTGGTAATTGCGATAATGAGTGGGACTTCAATTTCTACGTCGATTTCGCGTACAACACCGCTACCGGCGTCAAACGCGCCTTCTGCATAGAGGACACCAGTAGATATCACAACGATGAAATTACGCCCCTGACGGGCACCTACGAGTCGTGTAATTTCCAGGGAATCTCACCGGGCTGGGGCGACGAATATCAATTCGGCATCAGCGGGCAATGGGTGGACGTCACCAACGTCGACACCTCGCAGCCGCATGACCTGACTTTTCAGCTGAATCCGCAACAATTCCTCTGCGAAGGCCAGCCGCTCGACATCAATAATCAGCCGGTGGACCCGACGAATTTGAGCGCGTTAGCCTTCGACCCGACAATCTTTAAGGACGCACAGGGCAATCCGATTTCCAGGGTTCGTTGCCAATTCGCTCCGAACTACGCTGCCAACAATGTGGGGAAGGTTTCCATGTCTCAGGGCCCTGGGAGCTTTGTCAACGACGATTGCAGCCGCGGTCAAATCGGGCCGCTGCGCGATTGCGGTTTTACTCCCTCGAGCGAGGTGCATTCCTGCACCGCCGGATCGACGGTCACGCTCCAATGCAAGACCGGAGGATCGCAACAGGTGCTCCGCGTGTGCGAGGCTAGCGGGGCGCTCGGTATGGGGATCCCCTGCACCTACCTGAACTCAACTTCCAACACAATCGTCGATGGGGATTCCGAGTCGGTCACGTTTACCTGCCCGGTCGTCAGGGACGCGACTGTGGCTGGCGCGGGCGCGTATTCGCTATCGCACGCGCCGCTTCTTCCGACACAGCCGACCGAAGCAGTTTCCTGCAAGCAATTCTGAGCCACTTCCAAGTTTTGCGGGAAGTTGACAAGTTGTTTCCTTCCTGCTTGGAGGCGAGGCAACAGGAGTCGAAGAGCCCTTACCGTCGATTTGTCGTGGAAGAGGACGTCGCATGCTTGGGGCATTTGGCTAACCCAGTTTCCACCTTGGTCATTATCTGGAAATTCTGACGTGGGGAGCCGCTGGCGGCAACCGCCCACTCCTACCTCGTGAGGAGCAGCTCCAGCTGGTCCTCGCACGAACCAGCCGCACGAACTACGTGGTCTCGTCCTGACCTGAGAGTCACCGTCCCCTTTCGCCACGTTCGCATAACAAACCGCAGTCACGGCCGGCACAGGCCATTTTGCGGGCTCTAAATTTTCACTCGAGCAGCCGGCATTTCGTCCAGGGCGCCATAGGACAAGTACTCCTGTCCTTAAACTAACCCTCTGGACAGCTTGCAGCTTGCTTCCCGAAGCTTAGTCTGCGAACTACC
>Ga0207144_1077_pt1 | contig 19966 bp, 13 predicted proteins | sample Alteio_BWMinHeat_FD_153583 | JGI IMG/M metagenome (GOLD analysis project Ga0207144, IMG submission 153583) | Enriched cells from forest soil in Barre Woods Harvard Forest LTER site, Petersham, Massachusetts, United States -... | ecosystem: Environmental > Terrestrial > Soil > Temperate forest >...
GTGGCTTTTTGTTCTGATAGGGGTGGGCGCGGTCCCGGCCTGCGTAGTTCTCCTCATGTCGGCGTTCAAAAGCGAGCCACTCTGGGGAGAGTCTGGATGACGCCGGGCCGACCATTGCGTACATTGGTACAGGTGCGGCTGACATCAAGTATGAGGAATCTCCAGGAAACCTGGTTGCCGATCGGGCCAAGAAAAGAAAAGATGGAGAGAAGCAATGAGCGCGGCTACTCCCGCAGTTAACGCCGGTTTTTCCGGCATCGACGCACGCCGAAGCACTCGCCTCGAACGCGGTATCCCCCTGATTATCATGGGCAAAGACAAACTTGGAGAACTCTCTCAAGAGGCCACCTTGGCAGTAAGCGTGAATCTCCACGGGTGCCGGTTTCCATCGCGCCATGATTATGCGGTCGAGACCTGGATCCAGCTGCAGGTGACGGAACCAAATGGCGAGGCCAAGTCGCCGCTGGTGCGCGCCAAAGTACGGTCAATCCACGGCCCCAAAACGCCACCAGAGCTCTGCCAAATCGGTGTGGAGTTCGAAGCGGCCACCAACGTCTGGGGAATTCCTACGCCTCCGGAAGATTGGCGATCCGCACTGGGAGAGAATGTCTCGGGAATGCAGGCTGTCGCAGAGGTAGCGCCCGAACGGGAGCCTGTGGTGATGGATGCAGCTCTTCCACGGATGCAAACCGCTCCCGATCAGAAAATGGCCGAGGTTGCAGCCTTCCCAGCTCCGCGGCCAGCGGCGGAACGGGCAAAAGATCCCGGACCGGCCAAAGCAGAACGGATGGTCATCACGAAAGACCAGCTCGTGAAGGCGCTGCAAGGGAAACTCCAACTGGCCGCCGAGAAGGCCGTGGCCGGCGCCTTCGCAGCGCAGCTCGATGAAGCCGTGAAAAAGGCGCTTTCTAAGATTGCCCTGATTTCCAAAGCGAGTCTGCGGGAAGCCCAGGAGTCTACGGGGCAACGTTTGGAAAGCTTGGTAAATTCCTCGCAGGAAGAAGTTCTGCGGCGGCTGACAGGGCAGCTCGGAGAAGTCCAAAGCCGATGGGCAGAAGAGCAGAACGGGTATCGCAGCCGGGCAGAAGAGATTGCCGGGCTACTCGAGAAGCTGGTCGCCGAGACGCAGCAAAGTTTCGCCGCTGCGCAGGCGTTTATCGGGAGGGTCGCCCACGAGCTGGAACCGCAGTTTCAATCGCTGCATACGCGGCTGGACGAGCACGCCGGCCGTTCCGCTGAGGAGTTCGAAGTCTTGGTAACCAGTGCTTCTGCCCGGCACCTTGTACAGGTGAAGGAAAACACACTGAAGGTGACGCAAGAGGCTTCGGCACAACTGGAAGCGCGCGCCGCGGAAGTCGTTTCGCAGCTAACCGGCGCGAGCGGGGCCTTAGCCGAGGAACGGCTCGAAACGCTGCTCAGTTCTTCACGCGAACAGGTCCTCACTCGGCTGGAAGAGCGGCTCGGAGAGTTGCGGGGCGACTGGGAAGAGCAGCGGAGTAACTATCGCAACCGGGCGGAAGAGATCGCCGTGCAGATGGAGAAGCTAGCCGCGGATGCACAGACTTATTTTGCCGATACGCGGGATTTCGTCAAGAAAGCCGCTGGCGAGCTCGAAACTGGTATGCGCGTCCGGCTGGACGAACGCATCGGCTCTGCTGCAAAAGCATTCGAGGCTATGGCCGCCAGCGTTTCCGACCAGCAACTCGTTAAGCTAACAGAAGGTCTCAAGATGGCGGCACAGGAGGCTGCTTTCGAACTCGAGACCCGCGCCGCCGAAGCGCGAGAGGCTTCCGCCCAGCTGGAGGCCCACGTGACACAAACGCGTTTGTTCCTGGAGAGCCAGAGCGCTGCGAACAGCGTTTCTGAAGAGCGCCTTAAGAGCCTGGTGAATGCCGCGCGGGAAGAGATCCTGGGCCGCGTTGAGGAGCGGCTAGGAGAAGCCCGCAGCCGCTGGGAGGAGGAGCACCGGAAAGCGTATCGCAGCGGGGCCGAAGGGCTTGCGGAGCGACTCGAGATGCTGGCCAGCGAAGCAGGGCCTGAGCTGGGCAACACGCAAGGATTCATCGAAAAGGCCGCTCGCGAACTTGAGCCACAGATTCGCACGAGATTGGAAGAAACGGTTGGCCGCGCGAGGGAGGAATTTGAGGCTGCGGCCGCCCACGTTTCCGACCGGCAATTGGTGCGGCTCATGGAAGCCACGCGAATGGAGACGCGAGAAGCTTTTTCGCAACTCGAAACGCGAGCGGCGGAGGCGCGCGCGATGCTCCAGAGCGCGGCTCATGGCATCCTGGACGAGTTCCGGCGGCAGGCGGAAGTGCAAAGTGATTTGGCTATCTCCGAGGCAACGCAACGGACTAAGTCCTCGCTGGCGTCGCTGGAGGCGGAAAACCGGACTGCTTGCGAAGCGCGTCGCCGAGTGCTCGAGGATGAGATTGCCCGAGCGGGAGAACTATTGAGCCAGGAGTATCGCGCCGGATTCAGGGCTTTCCTTCATTTCTGGTTGGTGTCCGCGGTCAGAAACTCCGCACATGACCACCCGAAGACTACGCTCGATGGATTGGTCAAAGATCATGGAATAACTGTCCAGGAAATTGCCGGCCCTAGCGATTCGACGGAGCAAGGCGAGAACCATTCTTAGCGCGGCCGGAAAATCGAAGAACGGGGAGCGCCGGTGCAACTACCCAACGCCGCAGGAACTATGGAGAAGCTGGCGCTTTGAATCTCTACGGTCCCGCGCTTGGGTTGCCTCATGCGATGAGCCTGACAAATTACTTCCCGAGCATCAACTAGAATCCTCTCCACCATGCCCGGCCCCAGTCACGTCACTCCACTTCCGAACACAACAGCATCGAGTATGCTCATGCTTGACGTTGTGGAACAGAATCAGCGGGCGTAGTTCACTCACATCCGGGTTCGGAAAACAGTTGTCTTTGAGTATGTCTAACGCCGGTGCTGCGGTTAGCTCAAAGGGCGAGCGCTTATTTTTTTTGAGCGGGCTGTAGGAGTGGCGGGGTGAGATCCGGATGATCTCGCAAATACTGCTCGATGGGCTGGCTGCGCATCACGACCCGGAATCCGCGGCGCGTATTCACGTCGATGGTTTTCTGTAAATCCAAATCCTCGAAGCTGATCACCTGCTCGAGAGACTTCGTGCCACTCTCATCGAGCATGGTGAAATGTATCTGGTCGTTGACGAACCAGTAGTCGTTCACGTTATACACCGAGCCGTCTTTCAGATAGAGCTGCACTAGCGGATGCCCATCCAAGCTGTAGAGGTAAACAGGATTGTTGTACGTCAGGGGCGGCGCCGGATAATGTTCAAGAGCATATTCGGGAACGAAAAAATCGCCGCAGCCGTAGTTCCAGCCCCAAATCGGGCCGCAGTTCAGCCACCAAGAAGAGTCGAAGCGCTCCCAAGACCTGAAAAACGGCACTCGGATGAAGAAACGGCGAGGAAAAATTAGAAAGGGGCGCTCCGGGAAGCCGCCGTGGGGGCGCAAAAACATACCGCGTGAAGCTGGCGCTGGCACAGCATTCAGATGCGGTGCGCCTATATGAGGTGCGACAACATGGCCCCCGGTCCTGAAGTGTCCGCCCGCGCCAACGTGGCCGACGTGCTGTGCTAAGACAACGGAGGTGTGAAACCAAACGCAAGCCAGCACGCAGGCAGCAACAATCAAGTTTTTTCCCAGGGTTGAAAAACGGAGGACAACGAGCGCCAAGTAGATACCCTCCTTGCAGCATTGAGGCGGAGCTGCGAGGATCACGCGACTTCGCTATGGGCAAGTGTAATACTCAATTTCTCCACGCACAACGCCTTCACCAGCTTACGCATGCGGCCCCGAAGTGGGCAAAAACGGTACTCGCCCGTGGCTAGGACCTTTGACGAAAGGCGCAAAAAGGCCTTCACTTTGGCAATGAAATCGTCCTGATCCAATTCTCTCTCCGGCTGCGCTGCGCGTTGGCGTCTAGTGCGCGAGGGGGTCGGGGCGAAGCTGGAAATGTAAGACCTTGCTGGTCGTTCCTTTACCACCTTCCGCGTGAAAAGGAGTTCGAGTGCCGTAGGTAGCCCACAAGCCTTTTCCCTTCCAGCCAGCCTTCGGATCGTCGATTCGGCCGTCCATCCCTTTCGCGTAGAATCCCATGGGATACGGGACACGAAGCACAACAAACTTCCCGCTGTCGGGCAACAGCGCAAGTAGTGCGTCATTCCCGTTGCCGGTGGCAATCGGCACGTTCTTTCCCAGTCCCAAAGTGTCGAATTGATCCACCCAATCGTAATAACTGGCCTCGGCGCTTCCTGGATCACTAACCCCCTGCAACTGCGGTCCCGGTAGTTGATAGAGCGTCCAGCCCTCAGGGCAATGTTGCCCTAGGGCAGTTGGCCCGTTTAGCGGCCCTTTGCACTTGCGCCGGTCGAAGCTCGCCAAATGACCGCTGGCAATCACCGTCCACACAACACCATCGCGATCGATGTCGAGCCCGCGCGGCGAGAACCCGTGAACAGGCGCTTTTGGATTGTTCCATGGCAGTTCGTAGATTTCTGCAAGGGCGGTTGCCGGGGGATTTGGTCCGGGGTTCAACCGGACGACTGCGCCCGGGAATCCCAGCACCGTTCCCCAGATCGACCCATCCACGGGACTCACCGTGACACCGTAGAAAGCGGCGTCGATCCGCTTGTCCTTCGTGGGATCGATGGGCTGACCAGGTTCCACATACTCATCACGTTTTCCGTTTGCATTGGTGTCGAGGATAAGTGCCGTCCAGCCCTGTGACTTTTCTTCATCATGGGTTTCGTCGAACATCTTTGTATTCAGCCAACCTACCGCTCCTCCGCCGCCTCCGCTGCTCGTCCACAATGTATTGTTTCGATCCTCGGCAAACACTAGATGATGGGTACCAAAACAGGTGTTAATGAGCGTGACCTGCTTCGTCTTTGGATCGTACACGGCGAGTTGCCGGCCGCTCGTTTTGAGGGGGAATAAGACTGCCGAAGGGTGGCTCGAGCCTTCTTTGCAGAACGCTGGATTTTCGCTCGGGCGGATTCTGGAGGTAATCCAGACTCGCCCCTGCCCATCAAACATCGGATTGTGGACATTGGCTTGGCTGTGCCAGATGGCTTCGTCCCCCCAATACGGCGAAGGCGCTGCGATCTTGTCGTCTGCGCTCGAGGGCGTCTTCGGGTCGCGAACTGGCACTCTAACCTGGCTCGTTACGGCGCTCACCGGGTCGAGGACCGGCAGATAATCAACGCTGAGTTCGCCAGCACCGTAGATTGCTCCGTTGGCGTTCAACGTGGGATTGCGCTTGTCCGTGGAAATCTCATCGTGCAGGTAGGCCTTAGGATCGGCCCAGTCCCACTCGGTAATGACGATGTTTCGCTCGGCGCCTTGCGGTCTCGGAGGTGTGGGCGGCAATTCGCCGGCAGCGATGCGATCGGTCCAGTCCGCGAACATCGGCAAGGCTCGCTCTGGGCCCAGCTGGCCGAGGCCGTTGACCATGTTGTTGCCGGCTTGTCCCGAGAGTATGCGTCGCGCCCAGGCCGCGGTCGACGAGTCGAAATGGCCCAGGCTCTTTGCCATCTCGTGCGTGGCCTTGTCGCCCATTTGATGGCATGACCAGCAGCTATCGGTTTTCAAAAAATGCAACCATTGGCCCTGGCTTTTCATGCTTTCCGGGATGCCGTTGCCTTTGGGCCCGGTGCCGGGGAACTCGCTTTTGTCCGGCACACGAAGCAAGGAAAACCAATAAATGGCCGGGTAATATTCCGCTGCTGCATGCGGGTTCGGCGCCACTGCCGCAGTCAGATTGGCAGCCTTGCCGGGCACCGCCTGCGCCGGCGGGGAATCCACGAGCCCGTAGCCGCGCACCCATACTTTGTAGTTCGCCTTGGGAAGCTGCGGCAGTAGGTAGCGTCCGTTATCATCCGTAACCACAATTTTCACGAATTTGGCCGGCAGGTCGGCCGTTTCCGCGATCACCCAAACGCCCGCCTCTGGGCCCTTGGTGCTCGTGACCACTCCGCCGATATCATCGCCGCCGATCAAGATCGCTTCCCCAGGGGATTGCTGCGCGGTCAGCCCGCCTAAGGAAAGTAATAGGATCGCGCCTGTAGCGATCAGCGGATACAAAACTCTCTGAGTCATGATGTTCATCTCCCGTGGGGCCGAACGAGGGCGACATTACTCGCCGAGTGGGAATTGGGGATCTTTCAGCCTCAGAAATGAATCACGGTCGATCGTAAGCACGCCGAATCGAGTTGTCAATTGGCTCTGTTTGGCGAAAGAGATTCGCACTCGCAAAGCAAGGAGGCCGCATAAACTGAAGGCATCCTATGGACCGAGGACTTGTTTCCTTGGACAAGTAAAACGCTGGTCCGCTTGCGACAACCATTACGCGACTCCCGCCACGACACTGGTCCGCTTCATGAATCGCACCTCAAACCGAAGCGGACCACTATTGATCTGGCCGGAGCCGAACCGACTCCTTTCCGCCATGCGGCTGAATTCCTCTTTTGGGTAAGCGCGCTTGAGCAGCACGTGCCGGAAGGTCCACTTGGTCATCCACGCGTCGATGCGGCTCCGGCCGCTTTGCTTCACATAGGTGTCAATTTCATCGAGCGATGCATCCTTGGAAAGGTCCACGACCACCGCCACACTGCCGGGACGCAGAACGCGATGCATTTCGTCGAGGGCCTTGACCGGCTCCGAGAAATTCTTGAAGGCCGCGGCACAATAAGTCATGTCAAACGACTCGTCAGCAAACGGCATGGCGGCCGCATTCCCCAAGCGAAAATCGATCTTCACACCCGCATTTCGGGCATTCTTGGTGGCGATCTCGACCAATGTCCGGCTGACGTCCAAACCGGTGATCTTGAAATCTCCCAGCTTTGCCAGTTCTATGGCGAAAAATCCCGGGCCCGGCGCAACCTCCAGCACATTGCAGCCGCTGCGCAAATGCTCCGCAACGGCCTTGGCCTCCCGGCGGAAATCCTCCATGTCGTTGCTCCTTGTGCGCGCATACCATCGCGCAACCCATCCCTCCATTCCCATTCCCTTCCAGGCCTTCTGCTCTCCGGCGTGCATAACTTGCTCCTTCGGAAAACTTCAATTATTATCCCAATAGTGCAGCATCTTACTTGTGCAGGTATTTATCTTAGGAATGCAGGCATTTAATGTCAAGCACGAAATCCAAAAAAAACAACCGGCGTGAACTGCTCAACAGGCTCCGGGATCTGGGCAGGAAGATAAGCACGCAAACCGTCTTCCTCCATCAAGCCATCGCCCAAAGCGTCGGCCTCAACGCGACTGACACCAAGTGCATTGACCTCATCCTTTCTCACCCACATGGCTCCGTAACTGCTGGTGGGCTTTCTGTCATGACCGGCCTCACAACCGGCGCGATCACGCACATTCTCGATCGCCTAGAGAAGAGACAGTTCCTTGAGCGCGTGCGCGATACGCGGGACCGCCGCAAAGTCCTCATCCGCGTACGCCCCGAGAGTCTTGAACCTCTGGCTCCAAAATACGAAGAAATTGGCAAGGCCTTTATGAGCCTCGCCGCGCGATATGGCGACCAGGAGCTACAACTGATCTGCGACTATATGGAAAGTGCGTCCGAAGTATCGAGGCGTGAGTTGGCCAACATGCTCGCCGCCAAAGGCTCGCGCTCGTCGCAAGCGAAAGCGACGCCGTTGTCGCGAGGTCGAGCGAGCTACCATTGATCGCCTGCCAGGAAAGTAGCTGCAAAGTGAAAAAGAAATGGAAAGAGCGATACAGCGAAAAGTTCCGCCGCCGCGCTGTCGCGCGGATGAATGCATGCGACAACAAAGTAAGGCTATCCAGGGAATTCGGCCTAAAGAGCAGTCGGTACAAGTGGCGCTATCGGTTGGAACGACCGGATGGCCAAATCAAAGGCACAGCGTCGACAGAGAATTGCCGCGAATCGACACTTCGTAGGGAAATCACCAAGCTGAACCGGGCGCTGGCCGACAATCAGCTTTCTAGGTCCGCGTATCGTCGAGCGCTTTTCAGGGTGCCAGAAGTGTCCGCCGACGACGGTCGTCTCGTCGGTGCCTAACCGAATGACGCGCTCATTTTATTGTTCGTTCCTGTTTCGTTTCTAGGCAGGGCTTGCAAGTTTGCGTTAGTCGCTATAATGTTAGCGCGACTATCGAAATGCCAGCCGCGCCGCCCTGAGCGGCGAACCATTCAGGAGGAATCATTTTCATGCGCCACGCAAAAACTGCCGCGAGAAGATCGCCATTGCCGGCGCGTGGGAGTATCAACAACAGCGAGGCTTCCAACAACCGGCGCGACCGCCCGACCCCCGGGAAGGAGCCCACGGCGGGGCTTCGCGAACGCAAGAAAGCGCGGCTTCGCCAGCAGATCGTCGAAACGGCTCTGCATCTTTTTCGCCAGCGCGGCTACGAAAACACGCGCATCGACGATATCGTACACACTCTGGAAATCAGCCAGCCGACGTTTTTCCGCTACTTCCCCAGCAAAGATGCGGTATTGCGCGAAGTCGGGCGCCGGGCCTTTGCTCGCCAGGCCGAGAGTCTCAAGTCCGAGTTGTCCACCAAAGCCACCACGGAACAACGGCTCCGGCGGTTTTACGAAACTCTGGGAAACACCACGGAGGTGGGGCGGCCGCTCTGGCAGGCCGTAATTCTCGCTGGCGCGATGGATCCAGTACGCTCGCCAGAGTTGCGGGGAGCCGAGGCAGCCACCGTCAGCCTTCTCCGCGAAATTATCGCCGAGGGCCAAAAAAATGGCGAGATCACGCAGGATTTTCCGGTCGTTCATCTCGCCGAGTTCATGGAGGGGCTCTTCAACACCGTGGTCCGGCAATGGGCCGTGGATTTGACGGGACCTCACAAACTCACGGAGCGGGTGCGCAACGCCGTCGAGTTTTTCTTGCGCGGCGCCAAGCCCTAATCGACAGGGGGAAATCATTTCCGGTCGCTCCGAGAATCAAAGGAGCCCCATTCCATTGTGCGAAGGCCTTGAATCACGCATCCCCAATCCTTTGAGGCAGACGCGATGAAAGCCGCCGTGCTCGGCGAATTCAAAACGCCGCTGCGCATCGAAGACGTCGATCAACCGCAACCCAACGCGCAGGAAGTGCTCGTCGAAGTCGAAGCATGCGGCGTCTGCCATTCGGATTTGCACGTGGCCGATGGCGATTGGCCGCAGCTCGTCCCGATCACCAAGAAGCCTTTGATCCTGGGACATGAAATCGCCGGCCGCGTCGTGGAAAAAGGCGCGTCCGTCCATCAATTGGAAGTCGGGGACCGCGTGGGCGTGCCGTGGGTGTACTGGACCTGCGGCGAATGCGAATTCTGCCGTGAAGGCCACGAGAATCTCTGCGTCAAACAAAAAATTACTGGTGTCACCGTCGACGGCGGATACGCCGAGTTCGTCAAGGTACCCGCGAGCCACGCCACGAGAATTCCCGACGGACTCTCCTCTGTCGACGCAGCGCCACTTTTCTGTGCGGGAGTCACCGTCTACCGGGCTCTGAAACACGCCAAAATCCAGCCCGGCCAGCGTTTGGCGGTCTTCGGCGTCGGCGGCCTGGGTCACTTGGCGGTGCAAATTGGGCTGGGTCTGGGGGCGATTGTCACGGCCATTGATGTTTTCGACGAGAAACTCGCACATGCCAAATCGCTAGGTGCCTCCGCCACGCTGAATGCGGCGACCGTAAATGTAGTCAAAGAACTGCGGCGCACGGGCGGCGTTCATACGGCGCTGGTCACCTCCGCCTCAAAAAAAGCTTATGACACAGCTTTTCCCTGCGTCAGGCCCACCGGGATGCTCCTGGTAGTCGGCCTGCCTTCAGAGTCTCTTTGTTTTCCGCCCATTCTGATGGCTGCAACAGAGGTGCGCATCCAGGCTTCCTCCGTCGGAACACGAGAGGACTTGCAAGAGGTCCTGGCCTTGGGCGCCGCGGGTAAAGTTCGCTGCCAGACCGCCACCCGCCCACTGGCCCAAGTCAACGAAGTCCTGGAGCAATTGCGGCACGGCCAAGTCTCAGGCCGGATAGTACTTCTACCCCGCTGAACCTGGTCTCGCGGCCGGCCGGATTGAGGAGTGACTGCGGTGCCGCAGAAGGCCATCTGATAGTCCGGCCAAAGGCCCGGCCTCCCCCTGGACTGGCCATCTGTGGTTTTCGTCTTGACGTTAGTCAATATTATGTGATACGGACAATCATAATTTTGAATGCATCCGTCGGGGGCATGGGGTCCTTGAGTTCCTAAAGGATGACGTAGAGTCCCTACAGCTCCATGCAAATTGCCAGGCTTGGCTTAAACCGGCGACGGGTCCGGTAACTCTTGTCGAGGCAGCCCAGCAGGGCATTCGGTGCAAGGAGCAGCGGTTGGACCCACTCAGCAAAAGTTCCGTGATCTGTTCGTCGAACCAGGAGGACTTATGAGGTCAACCTTACTTGCTGGCGTATTCCTGTCCTTTGCATGCTTGCTGCCCGCAAACAGCGTGACGCGCGCTCAGGGCACAGGTACATCGGGAGAGATCCGCGGGACGGTCGCGGATCCGACTGGAGCGACAGTTCCGAAAGCCACCGTGACGGTCGAAGATTCCGAGAAAGGAATTCGCCGGATTGCGGTGACGGAGACCGATGGCGAGTATCGCGTGACGGGGCTGCCACCATCCTCGTACCGCGTGACCGTGGAGACCTCCGGTTTCCAGAAGGAAATCCGGAAGGATGTAGTCGTCAACGTTGGACAGACTGTCATTCTCGATTTTCATTTGCAGTTGGCTTCGGCCACAGCCCAAGTGGAGGTGACGGGGGAATTGCCGGTGGTGGAAACCGAGAGAGGGAGCCAGGCGGATACACTGACCCAGGAGGATATCGCCAACCTGCCCATCGACCGGCGCGATTATCTGACCTTCACGCTCTTGACTCCGGGGGTTTCGAATTCCACACGGCTGGCTTCCGACCAGGATTTTCGAGTGAAATCAACCCCGCAGAGCGGCCTTTCATTCTATGGCAGCAATGGCCGCGGCAACAGCATCACCGTTGACGGTGGGGAAGCCAATGATGACGCGGGCGGGGTGCGTCTCACACTCAGCCAGGATGCGGTCCAGGAGTTTCAAGTCAACCGCAGCAATTACACCGCGGAGCTCGGCGGCGCGAGCGGCGCAACGATTAACATCGTCTCCAAGTCCGGGACGAACGAGCTGCACGGCACCCTTTACAGTTACTTCCGCAACGACGGCCTGGACGGCGCTGACCCGTTTGCCCGTACGCAGGCGCTGGCGCCGGGTGCGATTTTCGATCCGACGCAGCCGGACATTAACAGCGTCAACACGAAGAATGCCTTGACCCGCTATCAGTTTGGCGGCACGGCGGGCTTCCCGATCACGAAAGACAAGTCCTTTCTGTTCGTTTCCTTCGAAGGGTTGCTCCAAGACGCGCAGAATTCCGTTCCGATTCTGACCAGCACGAGTCTTCTCCGACCGACGGCTGCACAGGATGCGATTATCGCTGGATTGACGGCGCAAGGAGGCACTCCGGTAACCTGCTTCGCAGGCATGCCACAAATTCCGGCAGCTTTCTGCGCCGGGGCACTCGCTAGCGGTTTGACGGTCAGCCAGTCCACGGGGCTTTCGCGGATTCAGAACGGGCTGAACGGTTTCCTCGTGGGCGCCCTGGAGTCAAACGGCGGACTGTTCCCGTACAACACCCGAGAGTACCTGGCGTCTGGGAGGTTCGATCACCGATTCAGCGATGCGAATCAGATAAGCGTTACTTACAGGTATGGGCATGATCGCGAGGAAAATCCCGACGTGCAATCGCTAACGGGCTTTTCGGCGGGCAGTGCGGTTCGCGGCTATGACGACAACATTTTGGCCGCTTTTTATCATCAGTTCAGCGCCACCGCTCAGAACGAACTCCGGTTGCAATTTGACTTCTATAACACCGGCGTAATTCCCAACGAACCTGGGGAAGCCGGACTGCAAATCCCCGGCTTTGTGAATAACTTGGGAACGAACATCTTTTTGCCCGAATCCAGCATTACGCGCAGATATGAAATCGCGGACAACTTCACGCTGGTTCGCGGGCACCATACTTTCAAATTCGGAGGTTCCGAGCTGCTTCGCGGCAACCATACGGAATCACACACGTTCTTCCCGGGGCGTTTCGTGTTTAGTTCCTTGCCTGGCGGTGCGATTAGCCCGCAGCTGGCGAGTACCAGTATAACTTCGCTGCAAGCGGCTTCGTTTGGTATTCCGGTCGTTTTCCAGCAGGGCTTCGGCAATCCCGTTTACCCGTATTACACAAGACCGTTCACGGCGGGCTACTTTCAGGATACGTGGCAGATCCGGCCCCATCTGACCTTGAATCTCGGCCTTCGCTATGAGCTTGACACGCAGTACGCTCCGTTGAACACATACAAAAAGGATTTTGGCCCTAGAGTCTCCTTCGCCTGGGATCCGTTCGGCGACCACAAGACGGTCATTCGTGGCGGCTACGGGATCTTCTACGCACCGATCTACGACCAGATTACGTCTGTGGATTACTCCCTCGGAGTTCGGAACGCGAACAACAGCTCGGTGGGAAACACAACGAATGCGGGGCAAGTGAACAACCTGGACGCCATTTGCGGATTTTCCGGATTCCCCGGCACCATTTTCCCGGGTAACGGAAGCAGTCCCTGCAATCGCGAGATCTCCATTTACATCGTTCCAATCCAGGGAGTCCCCGGCGGCGCCGCAAATCTGAGTGCCCCGGGGGTCTTCCAGACGCTTTTCGCGGAGGGGGCGATCTCTTGCACGACACCGCCTCCGGGGAGCAGCGCTTGCATTACCCCTGCCTTGCTTGGGCAGCCTGGGCTGGGGCTGAATGTCGCCAATAGCGGTCCGCTTGGTCCGCTTCAAGTGGTTTTCGTCGACCAACGTAATTTTAGACCTCCATATTCGCAGCAGGCCGAGTTTGGAATTGAGCGCGAGATTGTTCCGGGACTCTCTATCTCCGCCAGTTACATCTACTCTCATACCATCGGCCTCCCCACCGCCATGGACACTAATCTGCTGCCAGCGCCACTTAGCACCATTCCGCTGGCTAACGGGAAAACTGTCTCCTACCGGAACTGGAATCCTAGCGCGGGCACCCCGGGCGACCCAGATCCGCTGGGCGGCACGGAGTTCCCTGGGGGAGTCTCGCCATGCGCCAATCCTTTCAAGTGCTTTGTGAATCCGTTTATCGTGCAAAACAACGAATACGCTTCCGTTGGTGCCGCCCTTTACCAAGGCGGAATTCTAGAAATCAAGAAGCGCTTCAGCAATCATTTTTCCGTGTTAGGCAACTACACCTATAGCAAAGGATTCGACACGGGTACTGATTTTAACAGCGATTATGGCCCGCAAGATCCGACCAACCTGGGCGCCGACCGCGGACTTTCCGAATTCGATCAGCGTCATAAGGTCGTGATCGCTGCCACAATTGACAGCCCTTGGACGAATCCTGTCCTTGCCGGTTTTCAGTTGGCCCCCATTTTTACCTACAATAGCGGGCATCCGTTCAACTTGCTGGCGGGGGGCGAAGTGAACGGCGACAATCACACCACGAACGAACGTCCCATCGGCGCCGGCCGCGACACTGGACTTGGCCCGAGTTACACCAATTTCGACATGCGCCTGAGCTGGCAACATAAACTTGGCGAAAGGGCCAGAGTGCAATTTATAGCGGAGGGCTTCAACATCGCCAACCACACCAACTTCGCAAGCGTGAACAACGTGGTGAATCCACTCTTTGGCATTCAAACAGGGCCAACGGTTTGCCCGGTCGCCGGCACCTGCGCTACTGGTAACACCCGTTTTGACGTTCACGGGAACGCAGCTCTCTCTCCGAGCCAACCGCTTGGCTTTACTTCCGCTTTTCCCAAGCGTGAAATTCAGCTAGGGCTGCGCTTCCTGTTCTAGGTGCAGCGGATGAGGGATGGTGAAACGCGAGAGGGTGCTGCCGGCGAATTCGTGCTGGCGAAGCGTTACGCCGATGCGTGGAGGGTTTTGGAACACTCAACTCTTGTCCCCAGACTTAAGGTAGGGAGGATTTTTTATGCGGCGGATAGCGAAACACGTAGTCCTCTTTTTTGCGTTGGTGCCACTGGTCGTTCTCTCCTTTGCAGGCACGGCCCGAGCGCAGGCCGGTGTTGCGACTCACGTAGGGACCCTGGATGATGGCGCGACCTATCTAATTGAGGTCCCGGCAAATTGGAACGGCACCTTATTTCTCTACAGTCATGGCTATGTGGTTCCTGGCACCAAGAACCCGGCGCATGATGTCGGTGATCCCGTCACGCGTCTTTTCATGCTCGCCAGCGGTTACGCGTTGGCCGGCTCTTCCTACGCACATACCGGGTGGGCGATTCATGAAGCTCTGTCCGACCAAATCGCCGTTCTTGACGTGTTCAAGAAAATGGTCGGGCATCCGAAAAGGACGATTGCGTGGGGACACTCGCTCGGCGGAATTATCACCGCTGGCCTCATCCAACGCAACCCCAAGCGCTTTGACGCCGCGCTGCCCATGTGCGGAGTGCTGTCTGGCGGCGTCGCCACATGGAACACAGCGCTGGATGCCGCGTTTGCCTTCCAGACGCTGCTCGCGCCTGGCGCGGGGCTCCAAGTCGTCAATATCGCAGACCCCCCTGCAAATCTCACCCTCGCGGAAGAAGCGCTTGCGGGGGCGCAGGGTACACCTCAAGGTAGAGCGCGGATAGCCCTCGTCGGTGCTCTGGGTGACTTGCCAGGATGGTTCCTTCCACTCTCGCCAGAGCCCGGCTCGGACGATTTTACCTCACAAGAGGCCAACCAGTTCACATGGGACCAACAAGTGGACTTTCCATTTGCTTTTGCGCTTCGCGCGGAACTCGAGGCGCGTGCCGGAGGCAATGTCTCCTGGAATACCGGAGTCGATTACCGCAAACAGTTGGATCGCTCGATTGGGCGCGACCAGGTTCGCGCGCTCTACCAGCAGGCCGGCCTCGATCTCGACGCCGATCTAGACATGCTGAACGATACCGCGCGAATCAGCGCCGACCCCGAGGCCGTTCATTACCTCGAGAGGAATATTATCTTCGACGGCCAAATCCATATTCCCGTGCTGACTCTGCATACCACTGGCGATGGATTAGTGGTGGTTCAAAACGAAAGCGCCTACAAACAAGTTGTCGATGAAGCGGGCAACGGCGAATTCCTGCGCCGCACTTTTGTCGCGCGCGCCGGACACTGTGCCTTCACCCCCGCGGAAACCATCGCCGCCGTTCAGAAGCTCATCAACCGCTTGGATACGGGAAGATGGCATGACGTCGATGCCACCGACCTGAACAATGCCGCGGCAGCCCAGGGACTTTTGTTCAACGTCTTCGTCATTTTAGACGCGAACGACAACATCGTTGCCCTCATCCCTACTCCGCCGGCGTATATCGAATTTGAGCCCAGCCCGTACCTTCGCCCGTTTGACGCGCCCTCGAGAGATTGTCATCGAGGATTTCCGTGCGGCAATCCTTTCTTCGAATTCAACCAACACTAGCCGAACCCTTCCCATGGGGCTGGATCCCGGGCTTCGGAGGGCGGCGCGCTCGTTGAAAATAGCGTTTGTTTATAACATATGATATAAACACTCGCCACGGAACCCCGGGCACCGCGGGACGATGAAAATCCCGCAGAAGGCCTGGAAGCGCGGTGCATTCCCAAACGATTGAAGGAGTCGGATTCATGGATCTAAACCTAACCGACGAAGAGCTGGCTTTTCGCGACGAACTCCGCGCGTGGCTCGCTTCCCATGTCCCCAAGGACTGGGACGCCTGGCGCGAGAAGCCCATGGAAGAATCGTTCCCTTATCTCCGCTCCTGGCAGCAAAAACTTCAGGAGGGACGCTGGGCTGCCGTTTCGTGGCCCAAGGAGTACGGCGGCCGCAGCGCCACGCTGATGCAACAAGCGATTTTTTGGGAAGAGATGGCGCGCGTCGAAGCGCCGCCCATGGCCAACTCGCTCGGCCTTGGACTCATCGGCCCCACCATCATTGCGTACGGAACTGAAGCGCAGAAAAAACGCTTCATCCCCAAAATCCTGAACGCCGAAGAAATCTGGTGCCAGGGCTTCTCGGAACCAAACGCCGGTTCCGATCTCGCTGGTCTGCAAACCGAAGCGCGTCTCGACGGCGATCACTACATCGTGAACGGCCAAAAAGTCTGGACCAGCTACGGCTGGGTGGGCGACTGGTGCGAACTCGTCGTGCGCACCGACGCGACCGCCGCCAAGCACAAAGGCCTGACCGTCCTCCTCGTGGACATGAAGTCGCCGGGCGTCGAAGTTCGTCCTCTCCGTCAAATGACCGGCGAATCCGAATTCAACGAGCTGTTCTTTCGCGACGTGCGCGTCCCCGCTCGAAACACCCTCGGCAAAGTGAATGACGGTTGGAACGTGGCCATGAGCACGCTGATGTACGAGCGCGGTTCCTACGGTGCGCGCCTGCATCTCATTTTCAAGCGCTACATGACCCGCCTCATCGAACTCGCGCGCACCATCCAGCGCAACGGCCGCCCCGCCTCCGAAGATCCTGTCATACGCCAGAAGCTAGCGCAATGCAGCGCGGAAATCGAGATCATGCGCTTCAATCAAATGCGCGCGTTCAGCCGCATCACAGCTACCGGAGTCCCCGGCCCCGAAGGCTCCATCCAGAAAATTTTCTGGAGCGAGCTGAACCAGCGTCTCCAGCAAATCGCGCAGGAAATTCTCGGCTCCTACGGTCAACTCCTCGGCGGAGACCCGCACGCCATCGACAAAGGGCTTTGGTCCTATGCCTATCTCCGCACCCGCGGAAACACGATCGAAGCCGGCACCAGCGAAGTGCAACGCAACATCATCGGGCATTTCGTTCTCGGTCTGCCCAGAAGCTACTAATCCAAACACCGCGAAGGGACACGCCATGCAATTCGGCCTAAGTGAAAGCCAGGAATTCCTCAGAGACAGCGCTCGCAAATTTTTCGCCGGTGAATGCTCCAGCGCTGAAATACGCCGCCTGATGGAAACGGACACCGCCTACGACGCCGCGCTTTGGTCGAAGCTGGCCGACCAGGGCTACACCGGCATCATTTTTCCGGAAGAATACGGTGGAGTGGGCCTCGGGAAAGTCGAGCTCATGCTGCTCATGGAAGAAGCCGGTCGCGCGCTCCTGCCGGGCCCGCTTTTCTCAACTGTCGCTCTTGCCGGTTCCGTTTTGGACGCCGTGGCTACGCCCGTTCACAAGAAACAATATCTCGAGCCCATCTGTCGCGGCGAAGTTCGCTCGACCCTCGCGCTTGTCGAAGAAAGCGCGAATTGGGACGCGAAGTCTGTCGAAATGACCGCCACCAACGGAAAACTCACCGGCAAAAAATTCTTCGTCTCGGACGCTGCCATCGCCGACTTCCTCATCGTCGTGGCTCGCGACGGCGTCTTCCTAGTAGACTCCAGAGCACGTGGCCTGAAAATTATTCCCATGTCCGGAATGGATCTCACACGAAAACTCTACGTCGTCGAATTCAGCGACATTCCAGCGGAAAGAATCGGCTCTACCTCGAATCTATCTCGCGCCTTCGATATCGCCACCGCCGCGCTCGCCGCCGAACTGGTTGGCGGCATGCAGCGCACCCTCGACATCACCGTCGAGTACGCCAAAACTCGAAAACAATTCGGCAAGCCCATCGGCATGTTTCAAGCCGTCCAGCACCAATGCGCCGACATGTACCTCGAAACCGAGAGCTCCCGTTCCGCCGTCTACTATGCCGGGTGGGCGCTCGAAGAGAATTCGCCGGATGCGGCCACGGCCGTTTCCATCGCCAAGATGTATGCCAGCGATGCCGCCCGCACCGTCGGCAACCGCGGCATCCAGATTCATGGCGGGATGGGTTTCACCTGGGAAAACGACGTTCACCTCTATTACCGCCGCGCGAAAGCTTCGGAAACGGTATTCGGCGACGCCACATTCCATCGCGAGCGCATCGCCTCCCTGGTGATCGATTGCGCCAGCATCTCCGCGAAAGGCGCGTAAAAGTGCCTTCACTAAACCAGAGAAGCCTTGACCGCTAGTGCCTGCCGCAACCGGAGTCTCCATGTCCCTCGCTCGAAATAAAGGCGCCAGAATATATTGGGATGAACAAGGCTCGGGTGAACCTCTGTTACTCATCATGGGCCTCAGCTACCCCTCCTACATGTGGCATCGCAGCCGCCCCGTTTTCCGAAAGAGTTATCGCACCATCGCTCTCGACAATCGTGGCGTTGGCCAAAGCGATGTACCTCCTGGTGTCTATTCCATCGCGTTGATGGCCTCTGACGCTGCTGCCGTCCTGGATGCTGCGGGCATCGAGAGCGCGCACGTATTCGGCGCTTCCATGGGTGGCATGATTGCCCAGGAATTTGCCCTTCAATATCCGCACCGCGTGCGTTCGCTGATTCTGGGCTCGACTGCTGCCGGCGGTCCGCATGCCGTGCGAGCCCAACCGGAAGCGCTAGAAGCGCTTCTTCGCCGCGACGTCACTCCTGAAGAATCCAAGGAAGCCATCATCCCCTTCATTTATGACCCCGGCACGCCACGCGAGCGCATCGACGAGGACATGGTCATCCGCATGAAGTGGTATCCCACTCCGCAGGGATATATGGGTCAGCTGCAAGGAATTCTCGGCTGGGAAGCCTCGAGCCGCCTCGCGCAAATCACGGCTCCCACTCTCGTCATCCACGGCGAATCCGACCGGCTCGTTCCACCCGCGAACGCCGGTCTCATCGCCGAACGAATTCCAGGCGCTAAACTCGTCCTGATCCCTCATGCCAGCCACATTTTCGCGACCGATCAGCCCGCCGCAGCGCATCACGCCATACTGGAATTTCTAGCCGCTCAGCAACCGCGTGCGCAATCGCAAATCTAACCAACCGCGACACCGCTACCGCACCGCCACATACAAATCCACCACGGCGTCCGCCGGATTTTGCGCCCGCTGATCGTAAACCTCGAAATCCGCTTTATAAGTCCGGTCCCCGCCCAACGCATTCTTCGGCGTCTCCCAAACTCGGCGCCACATCTCCACAACCACTTTTTCGACCGGACCCCGCTCCGAAGTGAACACCGCATATCGTCCCGCCGGCACATTCTTCACGGTCATCCCCGCGGGCACGCTCCCCACTTTCCTGACGCGCGCGCCCAGCAAGTAGGTGTACTCTCCGTCCTTGTCGCTGGCATATTCGGAATACACCGCCACAATATTCCCGTCCTCCTTGTTGGGAATCGCCGCCAGCACTCCTTCCTTAAACAACCGTTCCCACTGCTTACCAATCGGCCGCGCCGCCGTCATTTGCTCCGCATTGCTCGTCCGCACGGCGATGCCTACCACACGAAATCCTTCCTGCTCCACAGCCCTGGGGTTCATATCCGTGGCCTTCTTCGCTCCAGGAAACGCGACGACTGAGCACGTCACCATCCCGACAGCAATCCCCGCCAGCCAGGAAACCCTTCGCCTTACTCCTCGAATCATCGAACCCTCCGATTACAAGCGCAACACCTGGCTGCGACTTTGCTTGCGCGACTGGCAGTCTAGTTTATCCGCCGCGCAGCCGCCGCAACGCCCGCGAGCATCTTTTCCAGATCCTTGCCCGAATAATAATGTCCGTTGACAATCACCGCCGCAATTTTCTGTGTGTTCGAAATGTCCTCCAGCGGATTGGCATTCAATAGCACCAGGTCGGCCAGTTTTCCCTTTTCGATCGTTCCAAGCTGCTCGTCCACCCCCAAAAAACGCGCCGGATTCAGCGTCGCGGTCTGCAGCGCCTCCAGCGGAGTGAATCCCGCCGCAACGAATCGCTGCAATTCCTCGTGCAAACTATATCCTGGAAAAACATACACGCCCGGCGGCGTGTCCGTCCCCGCAAGAAACGGCACTCCCGCTTTGTGGAGCAGTTGTACCACTTCC
>Ga0207144_1005_pt2 | contig 19806 bp, 15 predicted proteins | sample Alteio_BWMinHeat_FD_153583 | JGI IMG/M metagenome (GOLD analysis project Ga0207144, IMG submission 153583) | Enriched cells from forest soil in Barre Woods Harvard Forest LTER site, Petersham, Massachusetts, United States -... | ecosystem: Environmental > Terrestrial > Soil > Temperate forest >...
CGAGCCTATCCTGAAAGAATGGGACTTAGAAAACGACCCTGCACCTCAGGCCTTAAAAGCTTATTTACAAGGACTGTATTTAGAGAAAGGCGGCTTGCAAGGGGCAGTTTTTATCGGCGATTTGCCAATACCCATTATGGAAGCAGATCCAGTATTAAAAGAAAATACCCATGGTGACACATATTCACTTCAGGTTTCCGATGGATACATTGCAGAAAAATACTACATGGATCTTGTAGGGCAGGAATGGACGGATACAAATGAGGATTACAAATTTGATAGACCGGATCCCAAATCTTATTGGGATGCTCTATGGGAGGCTTTAGGATACTATACACCTGGAATTTTAAAGCGAGCTATTGTGCAGGAAGATTGGGTTCCTATACCAGAGATTTGGACAAGTCGGATATTTACTTCTACGCTGACAGGCCTATTTAAGAAATCTGAGGGACAATTAGTTAATGCATATCTGGAGAAGAATCATGCATACAGAACCGGACAAATCGTATTTCCAAATCAAACCTTGTTGTACTCACTGCCAGCTGTGATGAAAGATGATAATGCATTTTCCAATGCTAGATTTATTAAAGCTAGAAATATTTTGTCTAGCAACTCTACACTGAAAGAACCTAATCCACCACCAGCACAAGTTGACGAATTTTTTAAACCATTAAAAAACGAATCCTATGAAATCCTGTTTTGGGGAAGACATGGCATGAAAACATCTATCAGTCTTGGTAGCCAATCTTTGACGTCAGATATGTTGGCAAATACACCTATCGCTATTGCAACGGCTTTTGTATTTCCTATCTCTTGTTTGATTGGTCATTATACGCAGCCTGGGTATTTTTCAGGGAGCTATATATTTAATGAAAGATTTATAGCTTTTGGTATGCCAACAGCAACTTTGCCGACATATGGCAATGTAGCAGTTTCGATAATGTCTGAATTTGTTGACGGGGTTAATCTGGGCACAGCTTTTAAAAGGGCGACTGAAATTCCCGATTTTAACTTTATATTAAGTATCAATTTTAAATATTTTGCATCACTCGTTGCATCCTGGAATTCAAGATTTATACTTGGCGACGGAACTTTGAAACTACAGTCAAATAAGCTTGGACCCAATCAAACAACGCTTCCTCAACAATATATTAACGAGAAATATACCTACGATGAGGAACGTTTATACAACTATATGAAAGACAGTGGAAAGCGTGCCACAGAATTTGATAAAATTGAAGTAATCAACCAACTATTTAAAACAGCATTTGCACGGGATGACTATTGGATGATCAACACGCTCAAACAAAAAGGCGCTGACATCACGATTCAAGATCAGGAAGGCAACACACTTCTACATTTAGCCGCTGCTGAGAAAAAAGACAATCGCATAACAGAGCTTCTTCTTAAAGAGGGTCTCGATATCAAGACCGAAAATAAGCTTGGAAAAACATCCTGGGATATCGCAAAAGAGCATGGTAATGATATAGCATTGTTCGATACGGTAATTGAATCTGGAACAGTTGAACAAGTAGAATACCTCATTGAAAATGGCGCAAATGTAAATGGTAAAAATAAAGATCATCATGATGATACACCTTTACATACTGCTGCTATTCGCGGTGATACTGAAATTATAAGAACTCTTCTTAAAAATGGTGCAGATATTAATGCTAGAAGTAGCGATGGATCTACACCATTCAGAGTCTCGGCTAATGGAGAAACAGTTAAATTACTTCTTGAAAATGGCGCAGATATTAATGCTAAAGACGATGAAGGTTTTTCAAAACTACATATGGCGGTTAGCGATGAAGATATTGAGACCATTAAAATTCTCATTCAATACGGCGCAGATGTGAATTCGAAAAATAAACGTGGTGCAACACCTTTAGATTTGGCTGGCTATAGAAATAATCCAGAGGCCTTAGAGCTCCTGAAAAACGCCGGAGCAGAGACAAAATCAGAGCTTTAGTTAGCGATGCCCATTTGACCTGTCGAGGATTAAATGCCGATTGCTTGAATAGTTTTCTGTATTTTTTTGACATAATACTAAATTAGTGTTTAATTGTTTGGTGAACTTAAAACAAATACTAATTTATTATGCGATATCACTATTTGTTTTGTTGAATTTTTCTTACGCCGTAGACTCAAATAGAGTAGCAATAGTTGTCAATAAATACTTAAAAGAAGTAATTGAAGATAATTTAAGCATATATCTACAAGACTTGAAGAACGAAGGCTACGAGCCTATCCTGAAAGAATGGGACTTAGAAAATAATCCCGCACCCCAGGCCTTAAAAGCTTATTTACAAGGACTGTATTTAGAGAAAGGCAGCCTTCAAGGTGCCGTGTTTTTAGGAGACTTGCCAATTCCCATTATGGAAGCAGATCCGTTATTAAAGGAAAATACCTCCGGTGATAACACTTTAATTCAGATTTCTGATGGATACATCGCTGAAAGATACTATATGGATCTTGTAGGCAAAGAGTGGACAGATGAGGATAAAAATTATAAATTTGAGGAACCTCATTACAAATCCTATTGGGAAAGTTTTTTGAAGGTAGTGAACTATTATACCCCAGAAAAGCTGAAGCAAGAAATTGCAAAAGAAGATTTATACCCTATACCCGAGATTTGGACAAGCCGGATATTTACTTCTACGCTTACGGGCCTTTTTAAACAATCTGAAAGAGAATTAGTTAATGCATATTTAGAGAAGAATCATGCGTATAGGACAGGAGAAGTGGTGTTTCCAAATCAAACCTTGTTGTATTCTCTTCCAATTGAAATGAAAGGTGATAGCTCGTTTTCTGAGGACCGTTTTAAACAAGCAAGGCACATTTTGTCAAAAAGTTTTGTGCTTAAAGAACCAATCCCGGCACCTGCAACCATTGGTGAATTTTTTTAAGCCATTGAAAGATAAGTCCTACGAAATTCTGTACTGGGGAAAGCATGGTTGGAAAACATTCATTGATCTTGGTAGTCAACTTTTGACGTCACATATATTGGTAGAGACACCTATCAATGTGGCAACGGCATTTGTGTTTCCTGTTTCCTGCTGGATTGGTCATTATACAGAGAACGCATATTTTGGAGGAAGCTATTTATTTAACGAGCAATATTATGCCCTTGGAATGTTAACAGCAACTTTGCCCACATATGGTGATCTATCAGCTTCAGTAATGTCTGAATTTATTGACGGGAGCAATTTAGGTGCATCTTTCAAGAAAAAAATTGAGACTCCCGATATCTCATTGTCTTATCCTAATCTTAAGCATCTAGCATCGCGTATTGCGTCTTCAAACTCAAGATTTATACTTGGTGATGGGACATTAAAGCTACAGTCGAAAGAATTAGTAGCGAACAAAAATAATTCGCCTCAAAATTATCTTATGGAGAAATATCCATATAGTGAAGAGAGTATTTATAATTATGTGAAATCTAAAGGACCAAATGCTGAAGAATTAGATGATGTTCGTACCGTAAATTTACTGTTTAAAACTGCATTTGCGCAGAATGATTATAATATGCTTAATACTTTGTTAAGTAAGAGTGCAGATATAATGGTTCAAGATGAAAAGGGAAATACCCTTTTGCACCGGGTAGCCGCTGATAAAAAAGAAGATCTTATAATTGGGCTTCTTCTTAAATCAGGACTCGATATGAGAGCTGAAAATACAATGGGTAAAACTCCTTGGGATATAGCAAAAGAGAATGGCCATGATATAGAATTGTTTAGCGCTGCAATCAAATACGGAACAATCGAATTAATAAAATTTCTTCTTGAAAACGGCGCAAATGTAAACGCTAAAAATAAAGACTCTTACGATGATACGCCCCTACACACTGCGGTTAGCCGTGATGATATTGAGATTATAAAAATTCTTCTTGAACACGGTGCAGATGTGAATGCTGCAAGTACTGACCAATCAACACCTCTGCTGCTTTCAAATAATGGTGAAGTCATAAAATTGCTTATCGAACAAGGTGCATATATTAATGCGAAAAATTACCTTGGTAATACACGGCTGCATATAGCCTCCGTAAATGGGCAGATTGAGATTGTAAAAATTCTCATTGAAAACGGTGCAGATGTGAATGTAAAAAATGATTTTGGCCAAACGCCTAGGGATATGGCATGGAATGCAGAGATCCTAGAGCTCCTGAAAAACGCCGAAGCCAAAACAAAATCAGCGCTTTAACTAGCGATTCTCCCCTGACACCTGACCCCCTGACTTATTAAGGGTCAAATGCCGATTGCTTAAATAGTTTTTATTAATTTCTTGACATAATATCAAATTAGCAATTAATTGTGTTGTGAAAATAAACAAAATATTTATATATTATATATTATCACTATTTGCATTATTAAATTTTTCTTACGCCAAAGACTCAAATCGTGTAGCAATAGTTGTCAATAGATATTTAAAAGAAGTAATCGAAGAAAATTTAAACATATACCTACAAGATTTGAAGAACGAGGGCTACGAGCCCATCTTGAAAGAATGGGACTTAGAAAATGATCCCGCACCTCAGGCCTTAAAAGCTTATTTACAAGGACTGTATTCAGAGGAAAGTAGTCTGCAAGGAGCTGTGTTTATAGGAGACTTGCCTATCCCCATTATGGAAGCAGATCCGGTTCTAAAAGGGATTGCTCCGCATGAGATAAGTTTCATTCAGATTTCTGATGGCTACATTGCTGAGCAATATTATATGGATCTTGTAGGTAAAGAGTGGGTAGATAATAATGGGAATTACAAATTTGAAGAGCCAGATTATGAATCCTATTGGGAAAGTTTTCTTAAAACCGTGGAGTACTATACTCCAGACATGCTGAAGCAAATAATCAGCAGAGAAAGTCTGTACCCCATACCCGAGATTTGGACAAGTCGAATAGTGACTTCTACGCTTACAGGCCTTTTTAAGCAGTCTGAAGCAGAATTAGTTAATGCTTATTTAGTGAAGAATCATGCCTATAGGACAGGAGAGGTGGTGTTTTCAAATCAAACCTTGTTATATTCTCTTCCATTTATAATGGTAGGTGATGGAGCGTTTTCTGAGAACCGTTTTATGCAAGCAAGGCATATTTTGTCAAAAAGCTTTGTGCTTCAAGAACCAATCCCCGCACCTGAAACCATTGATGAATTTTTTAAGCCATTAAAGAATGAATCTTATGAAATTCTGTATTGGGGAAGGCATGGTATGAAAACATATATTGATCTTGGTCGTCAACTTTTGACATCACATATATTGGCAGAGACACCTATCAATGTGGCAACGGCATTTGTGTTTCCTTTTTCCTGCTGGATTGGCCATTATACAGAGAACGCATATTTTGGAGGAAGCTTTTTATTTAATGAGCGATATTATGCCCTTGGAATGTTAACAGCAACTTTGCCCATATATGGTGATCCATCAACTTCAGTAATGTCTGAATTTATTGATGGAGGCAATTTGGGTGCATCTTTCAAGAAAAAGATTGAAACCCCCGATGTCTTATCGTTCAGTTTTTCTCTTAAACGTCTAGCATCAGATATTGCATCTTTGAATTCGAGCTTTATACTTGGAGATGGGACATTAAAGCTACAATCGAAAGAATTAGTAGCTAACAAAAATAATTTGCCTCAAAATTATCTTATAGAGAAATATCCATACAATGAAGAGAGTATCTATCGTTATGTGAGATCTGAAGGATCAAATGCTGAGGAATTAGATGATGTTAGTAGAGTAAATGCATTATTCAAAATTGCATTTGAGAAAAATGATTATATTATGATTAAAAATTTATTAGAGAAAGGTGTGGATGTAATGAGTGAAGATGAAATGGGAAATACTCTTTTGCATCTGGCAGCCGCTGATAAAAAAGAAGATTTTATAATTGGGCTTCTTATTAAATCAGGACTCGATATGAGAGTTAAAAATATAATGGGTAAAACACCTTGGGATATAGCAAAAGACAATGGTTATGATATAAAATTGTTTAGTGCTGCAATTGAATATGGAACAATCGAATTAATAAAATTTCTTCTTGAAAATGGTGCGAATGTGAATGCTAAAAATAAGGATTCTTTTGATGATACCCCTCTACGCGTCGCGGTGGTTAGACGTGATGATATTGAGATTATAAAAGTTCTTCTTGAACACGGCGCAGATGTGAATGCTACAAGTAATGGCAAATCAACACCTCTGATAGTTTCTAATAATGGTGAAGTCATAAAATTGCTTATCGAACATGGCGCAGACGTTAATGCTAAGTATGATGAAGGCTTTACGCCATTGCATTTCGCCTCCGTAAATGGGCAGATTGAGATTGTAAAAATTCTCATTGAAAACGGTGCAGATGTGAATGTAAAAAATGATTTTGGCCAAACGCCTAAGAACATGGCATGGGATCCAGAGGTCCTAGAGCTCCTGAAAAACGCCGAAGCCAAAACAAAATCTGAGCTTTGATAAAGTTTCGATTTCTTATAAAATCTAAAAATCCAAAGAAATTCCGAGAAATTCCTTATTTATCCTTTACAAAGCCTGTTAATTTTTATTTAATGCCTCCTTTAAAGACATTATGGCAACAAAAACCAATAAGTCCGTTTCTAAACGTGTTAAAGTTACTGCCAGGGGTAAACTCCTAGCTCGTAAAGCCGGTTATAATCACTTCAGACGCAATAAATCAACCAAACAGAAACGCGTGGCCCGTACCAAGGACCAACAAATTTCTAAAGGATTTACCGCTCGCTTGAAGCCTTTATTACTCGGCGCTTAATCGCTTAGATAAAATATAACATATAAGTCATTTGGGTGATTCTTTCAGGCGACCCAGTGACTTTAATTAACCACATATAGGAGGAAAACATGCCTAGAGTTCAAAATGCAGTCGTAACAAAAAAACGCCGTAAACGGATGCTGAAAAAAGCCAAAGGTTACTTTGGTAATAAATCACGCCTGTTTCGCTACGCTAAAGACGCCGTCTGGCGCGCTGGTAAATTCGCTTATCGCGACCGTCGTAAAAAGAAAACAGAGTTCCGTCAACTTTGGATAATCCGTATTAACGCCGCTTGCCGTCCTTTCGGTCTAAGCTATAGTCGTTTCATGGCAGGTATTAAAGCCGCTGAAATCGAGCTTAATCGCAAAGCTATCAGCGAGTTAGCCATCCACGACGAAGTCGGGTTTAAACTTCTTGTCGAAAAAGCCAAAGCCGCCCTTGATGCTAAAGCCGCTGCTTAATATACAATTTCAGCGCAATACCATCAATAATCACTTCAATGGAAGCTGATTTAAGAGCAATCGTTACTCAGGTAGAGGAGGGTGCCTCGCATCTCAATTCTCTACCTGAATTCGAATCCTTCAAAGCCAAATTCCTCGGCCCCAATGGCGCCTTGACCCACTCCGCAAAAGGTATCGGAAAACTTTCCGCCGAAGATCGCCCAAAGATCGGTAAACTCATCAATGAAGTTAAATCTCAAATCGAAACTATTTTATCCACCGCACATGCCCGGATCGAAGACGCAGAACTCGCCAAAAAGCTAGGCCCCCCCATCGATCCAACCCTCCCCCCCCCCGATGGTCAAATGGGCGTAATTCATCCATTGACCCAGGTACGTCGTAAAATCGATAATATTTTTAGAAAAATTGGCTTCACCGTCGCCGAAGGCCCTGAAATCGAATCCGAATGGTTTTGCTTCGATGCCCTCAATACACCCGATGACCACCCAGCCCGCGATGCCCAAGACACCCTTTATCTCCCTCTTGGGACTGAATTCGCCAACATCAGCCGTAAAGCTCAAGAACGCTATGTCCTCCGTACCCATACCTCCTCAGTCCAAATCCGTACCCTATTAAAAGAGCCTCCTCCCCTCCGCATTATTTCACCCGGCCGTGCATTTCGCCGTGATACCGTAGACGCTACCCACAGCGCAAATTTCCACCAAGTAGAAGGTCTCTACGTTGATAAAAGTGTTACAGTTAAAGACTTAAAAGCCACCCTAGACTATTTCCTTCACGAACTTTTTGGTGATGACATTACAATCCGTCTTCGTCCCAGTTTTTTCCCTTTTACAGAACCCAGTTTCGAGGTCGATATCTCTTCTCCAAATCTCGGCAAGCTAAGTAACCAATGGATCGAAATCATAGGCTGCGGCATCGTTGATCCCGAAGTCTTTAAATCAGTTGATCTCAATCCCGAAGAGTGGACCGGCTTCGCTTTTGGCATGGGCCTCGAGCGCATCGCTATGATCCTTTACGGAATCGACGACATTCGCTATTTTTATCAAAATGACCTTCGCTTCCTAAGACAGTTTCGTTAATTTTTTAATTTATTTTCTTACCATGAAAGTTAGCTTAAAATGGCTTAAACGCTACGTTTCAATAGAAGCAACCCCCCAGGAGCTTTCTGAAGTCTTCCCCATGCTCGGATTCGAGGTCGAAGAAATGATTACACTCGGTCTTCCACCCCTCGAGCACGTCGTCGTAGGCGAGGTAAAATCCCGCAAACAACATCCAGACGCCGATCGTCTTGGCATTTGTGAGGTTCAAGTTGGGCCGAATGAATCCGATATTAAGCAAATCGTTTGCGGCGCATCAAACTACAAAGTCGGAGACCGTGTTCCCGTTGCCCTCATTGGCGCCGTCCTTCCAGGTGATTTCTCAATTAAAAAGTCAAAACTTCGCGGCGTAGACTCAGAAGGAATGATGTGCAGTGCCCGTGAACTAGGCCTGGGCACCGATCACGGTGGCCTCCTAATCCTCGAAAATTCCCCTCCAATCGGTACCCCCATCAATGATCTTTTTAAAGACAATGACACCATTTTCGACCTCAGTATCACCGCAAATCGCGGCGACTGTCTCTCCCACATCGGCCTCGCCAGAGAGCTCGCAGCCTACTACAAAACGAAACTTCATTACCCCATCGTTCCAAATTTCGACCTCTCAGATAATGTAGTTTCTAATGATTTTCTTAAAAACATCGAACTTCAGTCAGCTCATTGTCCCCTCTACACAGCCTGGTGTATCAAAGGAGTCAAAGTTGGCCCTAGTCCAGATTGGCTCAAAAAGGACCTAGAAACTCTAGGACTTCGCTCAGTAAACAACATCGTCGATATCACCAATTGGATCATGATGGACGCTGGTCAACCCCTCCACGCCTTCGATCTATCTAAAATAAAGGGCCCTCAAATCATCGTTCGTCAAGCCCACTCAGGTGAATCCATCACAACCCTCGACGGCAAGCAACGCGTCCTCGACGAATCGATGACTGTGATCGCAGACGCAGAGCGTGCTCTAGTAATTGCCGGAGTTATGGGCAGTCTCGATGCAGAAGTCGATGACTCCACCGTTGATATCGTCCTCGAAAGTGCCTACTTCAACCCCGCATCCATTCGTCACACCGCACGTAAGCTTAATTTGTCCACCGATAGCGCTTATCGCTTTATGCGTGATATTGATCCAGCTTCCGTGATCGCCTCCGCCAAAAGGGCAGTCGCTATGATTCTCGAAATCGCTGGCGGTCAAATCGTTCCTCCCTCCATCTCTCTCGGTAAGGCGCCTCGTGTCGATCGCGAAATCAAAATCGATCCTTCTTTTGTTCGCGAACGTTGTGGGTTTGATATTCCTGATAAAGAGATCCTCGCTATCTACGAACGCCTCTGCCTTTCCATCGATTCCAAACAACTCCCCTGGATCGTTACCGTCCCATCATTTCGCGCCGACATACATAGACCTATCGACCTCGTCGAAGAACTTGTTCGCATCTATGGAACTTCCCACATCCCAGAATCCAAAGTGAAACTCGAAGGCTTTTCCAGGAACGATGATCCAATCGCTATCTTCAACCATGCAGTAATTGACTACCTTGTCGGTCAGCATTTTAACGAATGCAATCATTATACTTTACGCCAAGAACAGGAAATTATTGCCCTATTCGGCCAAAATGTTGCCCAGCACTGCGCACTAGATAATCCCCTCACCGCCGATCACACACACCTCCGTCCTTCCCTGATCCCAGGACTTTGGGATGCCATTAAACTCAACCAACGCAATGGAAATTCTGTCGACCGCCTCTTTGAAGTCGGCCGCGTCCTTCACATATCCAATAACCAGCCTTCAGAAGCTCTCGCCGTCGCTTTCGTCATCGCCACTGAAAATCCCCATGAACGCTCATGGCTGTCACGTCCAATACCCGATTTTTATAAGGTTAAAAATCTTATTCTCGAAGTCGCCAGCATTGCCGGGATTCTACCAGAAGACTTGGATTTTAAAATACTCAACAACTCCCCCCTCTGGCAGCCTAACCAATCCGCAACAGCAGCCCTTCTTCATCAGAATGGTTTTCAAATCAATGTCGGTATGTCTAATCTCAAATTGACCAAAGAGTGGGGAATCCAGGGAACTCTTTTTTCAGCAGAAATTCTTCTCTCTCCCGATTTTCTCGCCAAATCAAAAAAACAAACCCGCTTTCAACCATTCAGCTCCTTTCCCTCTTCCATCAAAGACTTGGCCCTTATCATGGATATAGATCTTCCAGCAGAGCTCGCCCGTAAAGCACTTTATTTGACAGCTAAAGAATCCGTACACAATAAGTTTATCGTAGATAATGTGTCAATCTTTGATGTCTACCACGGTACAGGCCTCCAAGAAAACAAAAAAAGCATCGCTTTCTCAATTACCTTTCGGGCCGATGATCGTACTCTGAAAGATGAAGAAATCATGGAAGCATTCGAGCAAATTCAGAAAAAAATTGCCTCGGATAATCGTTTCACCGTTAGAAATCAATAACTTGAAGCCTGATCAAATTAAAATTTAAGCCGAATACCCAAATCGACATTGTTTGAAAACGGAGCACTATTAAGCGTCTTCGAAGCCGTTGTACTCGTCGTCGGTCCACTCGGTTTTAACATATTAATCCAAGAATAGTTGAGCGTTACCGCCCAACATGGGTTGATATCGTAAACAAACCCAGTCATCAATTGCCAAGTAAACTCCGTATCGCTGTTTTCTGTGTACCCTGCAATATTGTTCTGAAGTCGCAAGTGGTGCGAACCAATGCCAAGACCAGCACCCAAATACCATGCTAAACAATCATAAAGTGGAATATCTCGAAATACATTCAAAAAAAGAGCCACCGTTGAAAGATCCCCCTTGTCATCAACCTTGCGCCCATTCTGAGCTTCATAATTATCATTCTCGTATCTCTCATAATGCGCTTGAAGAGCCAAACGCCAGCACTCAACTTTAAGACCAATTGAAAAATTGATCTCATAACCAATCTCTTCCTCCACCTTCGCTCCATCACCAAGAGAACTATTTCTATGCCAACTCCCGCCCCCAGCCAACTCAGTATACCAGTTTTCCATGCAACAAGTACTCGCTAATGCTGCACGCAGCCCTAAAAGCATAAATCCAGCCACAGCTACTGCAATAAGTCTCTTTCTCATGACGTGATAGGTGTTCGTTTTTAGATTTTTTTCGTTTAAGCATTTTAAATTTAACCTTTTCAACGCCTAGACTATTCAATATTGGAATACCTTGTCCTACTTCTTGTCAATGGTATTTTGAACTATTTTTGAATGCGAATTGGTATTACCCCGAACTAACCTTCATACACCAAAAAAAGCCTGCCCGAATTCAATTACCCAGGCAGGCTCAATAATAAGATTTCTACTATTCTAATCTTAGAACTTGAAACGAAGACCTAATTCAACATTGTTGCTCAAAGGCATCTTTGTCATCTTTAGCTTTTCGTTTTGAAATTTTGCAAGCGTAGGCTTAGCCGTTGCAAATAAGCGGTACCCTAGAATTAAGTCCCAGTCGTCGCTCAACGCATAAGAAACCCCACTCATCAGTTGCCATGCAAATACAGTATCAAGATTGTTCTTGTCCTTAGGGAACTCCGCTGAAGTCTTCTCAAACTCAACACGATGCACTTTCCCGTTAACAGAAGAGATACCAGCACCAGCTCCCACGTAGAAAGAAAGATCTTCCATAACCGGTATGTCGTAGTATCCATTAAGCATCAATGATGTGTTGCTCGTAGCTAACTTCGACTTCGATGAGTTCTCCCTATAAGACGCCTCAAGCTCAAGGCGCCAGTTGTCAATGATGCGTCCAACAGCAAGGCTTCCTCCAAAACCTGGTTTCTGCCTCTCACTCAATCTGTCCTTGTTGTAGCTGAACTTCGAGTCATTGTGCCAACCCAAAGCACCATTAACCTGTATGTACCAGTTGTGCTCTTTCTCACAAGGAGCCTGTACAGACCAGCTGTCCCTTTGACTACAAGATCCTTGATTGCAAGTTACAGCTTGTGCATTAATTAATGCATAAGCTGCGATTATAATACTTAGTATTAATTTTTTCATTTTTTAGTTTTTCTTAGTTTTTTGTGTTATTCAAAAAATGCCCTAATACTTTAGGATTATTTAAAGAATAACCTTTTTATGAAACTAATTTATTTGATTTATGTCAATTGATTTTTGGTTTTTATTTTAACATTTTATTTTTAAAGATTGATTATTTTTCTTCATTCAGAATATTATGAGATTTCATGCTATACTTAATCACTGCTTCACTGATCTGGGCTTTTTCATTTGGCCTTTTAAAAGAAAATTTATCTGATCTTCATCCCAGCTTTGTTGCTTGGGCCCGCTTAGTCATTGCACTCCCCATCTTCTTGCCTTTTTTCCGCCTCAAGTCTTTAACCCCCCGTTTAGCCTTGCATCTCTTTTTTCTTGGCGCCTTTCAATACGGCCTCCTTTACGCTTGTTACACAGAAGCCTTTCAGTACCTAGATAGTTATCAAGTTGCCCTCTTTACCATATTCATGCCGATATACGTTACCATCTTTGATAATATTTATAAGCGCCAAATCGATTGGTTCAATTTAGCCATGGCATGTCTCGCCGTACTCGGCGCAGCCATTATCAAATACCAGCAAGATCTTCCCTTCCATCACATTTTCTGGGGCTTCATGTTGATGCAAATAAGTAACATCTGTTTTTCCTTCGGCCAAATTGAATATAGACGCTTAAGGCGCCTTCACACAGATATAAATGATCGCCAAGTTTATGCTCTTCTCTTTTTGGGCGCCGTCGCTTTAACAAGTATTACTACAACATGGCGAGGAGGCTGGGGCAGTTTTGAGTTGCTTACCATGACTCATGTGTGGACCCTACTTTTCTTGGGCATACTAGCCACAGGTCTTGGATTCTTCCTCTGGAACGTCGGCGCTATCACAACCCACGCCGGAGTTTTGGCCGTTATGAATAATATAAAAATACCCTTAGCCGTTTTTATTTCCCTCGCCATATTTCATGAACAAACCGACATTCTAAGGCTAATTCTGGGAGGCGGCATCATGATACTTGCAGTCATTCTATCCGAGTACTTTCGTAGTAGGCGCAAAATCTAATAACCCGAACCGAGGTTAATACTAAAAAGCCCCCTTATTCATTCAGGAGGCTCTTCCTTGTAAATACGCTAACAACCTAAACCGAGGTTATTACCCTCAGTCTACTCTTCTGGCTTCGTTTTACGCAAACCTGTGACCCGATTTCCTGGGTTCCATTGCTTACGCGCACGCAAAAGCTCAACTCTTTCAAAACGCTTTAATACATTACGCTTTTTAAGTGAACTGGATAATCCTTTTTTGAAGCTTCTATGTTGAGACATTGTTTAACCTTTCTCTGTAAAATCTGAAATATAAATTAAGCCGCCATTACACGGTACTTTGGTTCAAATTTCAAGAAAAAAATGAACTTTCTCAGAAATGAATCAGCGTAACCGATTAAACACACTTTTCCGAACACTCCCTTATGAGAACAACGTTCGCTGAAGAATCAAGTATTTCTTTAACAAATAATGTCTTATCAACGTAAGTGAATTTATTATTCATAACAGCCTTAAAATCACTCAAACCCATTGGCATCGGAAGCCTTTTTATTTTCGTCGATAACCGACTTAAAAGTTCATTAGGCTGCTCCATATCTCGTAATTCATCCATTTTTTATTTCTCAATTATTTACCTTATGCTCTCCTGTATATACCCTTCCGCCCCTCATCTTTAAAGCATTATTTACTTCACTCAATGTTTTTTTCTTATCCTAAAAAACAGAAAAATACAGCTTCACCAGAAATTTTTCAAAAAACTACATTTTTTTCCACGCCTAACACAATTTTTTACTTGGATTTAAAAAATGTATTTAATCATAATTACTAATTTAAAATAACACCGATTTATGCAATGATTTTATCACTTTAATCTTGCATTTGAATTTCATGTCGCATATAAGAATTCATAAAAAACAAATATTATGATTAATAAAAACAAGCAAATAAATATAGTTGGTAATAAGCAATCTACCACATCAAGCTCTGAAAATAACTATTCTTTGTCGAATTTTACACATTTTACAACGACACAGCAAATGAACGGAGGTCGCGCAGGTGATTCGTTAATTTCATATTATGTTACGCAAGAATCAAAAGATGAAACACCTATGGTTGATCGAAGTATTCATTCTATAACTAGCCCAAACACTAAAAATAAGCGTTCAGCAGTAGTTGCTTTGGGTAATCCAGACACTGTAAAAAGACCCAAAGTTATTTCGAAAGACGGCCTTCCAGAACCTATTCGCACTTATCGATTAATCGTCGATCACTCGAAGCAAGGAATGTATACTGAAGCAATACAAATTTACGAAAAAAATTCAGCAATGTTTCAATGTATAGATAATCTTGAGCCCATTAAGCAGGTAAATTTATACTATCAATTAGGCATTACTTATTGTCATCAAAAAAATTATAATAAAGCAGAAGAAATGTTTGAAGCTTGTTTAAGAAGACCTCAATATGGAACTATGCTTTCGTGTAATCAACTGGGGAATTTATACTATCACGCAGGGATTACTTACTATTGTCAAAGACAATACATTAATGCAGGGCAATATTTGAAATTTTGTTTAGATTTTCCCGAATTTGTAAATGCTTTGGAACTTTGTGAAAAAGGAATTTTAAACGACTACTTAGGTCATGCTTATTATAGCCAAAGCTTCTATTCTGAAGCAAAACAAAATTTTGAACTGTGTATAAATAATGTCACATATATGGACAACCTTACATCTGCTAAAAAAGTAGAAATATATCATATAGCATCTATATGTTGTCATCGGTGTAATGATCTTTTAGGAGCATTAGATTATGCCTCAATAAGCCTAGATTATTCAGTTAAAGTACCCAGTAACGATCCAATATTAAATAGCTTGGCTGGTGCTTATGAATATTATGAAGCTGAACTCGACGTCGAAGTCGAAATGCGACACTTTGTTTAAAAAGTGGTATGATTCTCTTTCTATCCCGAACTCAGGTTAACACGTCTAACACAATTTTTACTTAAAAAAAATAAAAATTATTAAAAAAAACTTGTCTTAACATCAAGATTGTATTAGAGTGTTTTCATGTTTGAGAAACGTCTGATTAAAGTTAACTAACAAAATAGAAAGGAAATTTCAAAAGTTTACGTCTTATCTCTTCAAATATTCAACCAACTTACTAACCAACCAACCCATTAACACTCCAATCAAAACATAACTACATGAAACACCATCCCCATCCACTCATCTCATCATACAAAAATAGATTTTTTCTGAAATTATGCATTTTGCTTTCTAATCAGAAAATGTTTTTACTCCTACAAAACAGACCCTCTCTAAAAATAAACATTTTGCTCCACAGTTTTCCTAACCTTAGAGCTGATCATCCCATCTAGCGACCCCAAGTTTTTACAAACAATTATTTATAACTCTCTCTGTCACGTTATCCGCCCGCTCCCCATAGATTTTACCAAAGAGAGTTTGTCCCTGGCGTGATCGAAAGCTTATAATTAACCAAAAACTAGGGTTATCTCCTGGCTTTTGCGAAGCTGAAATTGACAAATCATTAAACTTCCTTACCTTAAACCTGAATTCGAGATACGAAAAAGATGAAATACAAATCTATTTTGATGAGAAAATTTTCGAGGATTTTTGAAGTAGCACCCGGGGTGCGTCGAAAAAATCTTCGAAAATTTGCATTCAAAAGAGGTTTGGAGTTCGCTTTTATCTTATCTCGAATTCAGGTTTTTACACCTAACTCTTCCTCTAAATGACAAATTTATCAAAAGCATACGCTCCCGAAACCGTTGAATCTAAATGGTACGCTTCTTGGCTCAAAAATGGCTGTTTTAAAGTCAATCCCCTAAGCCATAAAGATCCCTACTCCATCATGATCCCCCCCCCCCAACGTCACCGGTGTCCTCACTATGGGCCACGTTCTCAATAACACAATTCAAGACATCCTCGCTCGCCGAGCCCGCCAACTCGGCAAAGAAACCCTCTGGCTCCCTGGTACCGACCACGCCGGAATCGCCACTCAATCTCGCGTCGAAAAAGAACTGCGCAAAACCGGCCTCACCCGCCACGACCTCGGACGTGATAAATTTGTCGAACGTACCAAAATTTGGCGCGATGAACACGGCGGCATCATCTTTAAACAACTCCAACGCCTCGGTGCCTCCTGCGACTGGGATCGTAACGTTCATACTTTAGACGCAGATTACTCCCACGCCGTCCTCACCGCCTTCGTCGAACTCTTTAACCGCGGCTACATCTACCGCGGCAAACGCATGGTCAACTGGTGCCCCGTAAGCCTAACCGCTCTCTCCGACGAAGAAGTCATCATGAAACCTCAAAAAGGCATTCTCTACAAAATGCGCTACGAAATCGTCGAACACCCCAGCCAGTACCTCGAAATTTCCACAACCCGCCCAGAAACCATCATGGGCGACGTCGCTGTCGCCATTAATCCAAACGACCCTCGTTATAAGTCTTTCATCGGCAAACATGTCTGGCGTCCATTCCCCAAACAGCCCATTCCCATCATTGCCGACAAAGATGTCGATATGGACTTCGGTACTGGCGTTCTCAAAGTCACCCCCGCACACGACCCTCTCGATTTTGCCATCGGCGCCCGCCATAACCTCCCCATCATCGACATCATGAACCCCAACGGCACCCTCAACGCCCTCGCCGGTCAAGACTTCATCGGTATCGATCGCTTCGAAGCTCGAAAACTCGCGGCCGATAAACTTCGTGAAATGGGACTTCTCGTCGCAGAACAACCCTACGAAAACAACGTCGGCTTCTCCGAACGTGCCGACGTGCCCATCGAACCCCGCGTCTCCGAACAATGGTTCTTAAAATATCCCAAAATTGAAGAAGCAAAAAAAGTCGTCCGTGACGGTACCATCAAATTTTGGCCAAAACGCTGGGAAAAAACTTATCTCCATTGGCTCGATAATATCCAAGACTGGTGCATTAGCCGCCAACTCTGGTGGGGCCATCGCATCCCCGTTTGGTACCCCAAAGGCTCCGATCACTCAGATCCCTCCAACTGGCATGTCTCCGTCACCCCTCCCCCTGACCTCGAAAATTGGGAACAAGAAGAAGACGTCCTCGATACCTGGGCCTCTTCATGGCTCTGGCCCTTTGCCACTCTCGGTTGGCCTAATGAAGCTACTATGGATAAACAGGGTTTTTATAAATTTTATCCCACTACCGACCTAGTCACAGGTCCAGACATTATCTTCTTTTGGGTTGCCAGAATGATCATCGCCGGCCTCGAATTCACCGGCCCCCAAAAAGATTCCCTTGACGATGATGATATCTCAAATCGTATTCCTTTTTCCAATGTCTATTTTACCGGAATTGTTCGCGATATTCACGGCCGTAAAATGTCTAAAAGTCTAGGTAATTCCCCAGACCCTATCGACCTTATCGATAAATACGGCGCCGATGGCCTTCGATTTGGCATTATGAGCATCGCAGCCCAAGGCCAAGACGTTCCCTTTAGCGAAGATCGCGTTCAACAAGGGCGTAATTTTGCCAACAAACTCTGGAACGCCTGCCGCTTTAGAATTATCTCAGGAAATCTTTCCGATAATACCTCTATCAGTGCCATTCTCAGACGTATGGACCCTACCGCGTTCGATGCCGATGACCATGCAATCTTGGGCGCACTAATACAACTCCTCGATGACGTCAAAAAAGACCTTGATCTCTTTGAATTCAACTCCGCAGTCCAACATCTTTACTCCTTCTTTTGGGCTAATTTCTGCGACTGGTATGTCGAAGTCTCAAAAACCAAGCAAGAAGATGGTAATCGTAAAACTAATCGCCTCGAAATCCAAGACCTCGTTATCCGTCAAACCCTCCTCCTCCTTCATCCCTTTATGCCCTTCATTACCGAAGAGCTCTGGCACGAATTAGCCTTCGGTAAAGAAAATGAATTTATTCAAAATATCAATCCAGGAACCGGAAGTGATCTCGTCGAACTCCTCGATGTTCACGGTATTTTTATCTCCAATGATGCCATTACCGAAATCGCTAATATCCGTGAACTCGTCTCAAAAGCCCGTGCATTAAAAGCTGAGTTTCAGCTCGCTTCAAGACGTGATCTTACTTTTTATTATACCGCAACCGAACAGGAACATGTTATTCTCCAGCGCCATGTCGATAAAATTAAATCATTGCTCGGAGCCGTTGTCTTTGAACAACGAGATAATGTTGAGAATAGACTTCTTTCGAAACCAAGTATTTTGCTTTCTGGCCAGGAAAAAAGTTGTGAGGAGCCGGAGTGTACACAAACGTACATGAGGACTCCGAACAACTTTTTGACGCCGCCAGAGAGTAAAAGACGACGGTTTCAAAAGGAGTCTAATATGCCCGCCATCGTAACCCCCCTAGGTACCCTTTACTTAAATATCGCCGACGTCATCGACATCCCAGCTGAACGTCAGCGCTTAAGTAAAGAGATCGTCAGGCTAAAAAAACTCATCGAACTTGGTCAATCCAAACTCGACAATGAGGCCTTCGTAAGCAAAGCCCCCCCCCCCCGTTATCCACGGTGCAAAAAAACAACTCGAAGAATGCATTCAAAAACATCTCGAAATTAAACGTCTTCTCGATGCCCTTAAATAACTTATACGATCATGGCAAAGAATAACGAAGAAACCCAGCCTAAGAAAAAAACCATTTACACCATCAAACTCACCGATGATCAAATGGAAATGCTTCATGCTTTTTGTAAAATGCAATTTTGGGAACCCTACCACGTCGATTATGCCAATTTTGCATTCAAAGGAAATAACGTCAATATAGTCGGTTATCAAAGCGGCAAACTCGTCGTTCAAGGTAAAAAAACTGAAGAATTCATCACCTTCGTCCTGGAACCTCAAATAACCAAAGAAGCTAAATTAGGCTACGACGAAGTCTTAAACCCCCAATACTTCGAACCCCACGCCGGCCTCGATGAAAGTGGTAAAGGCGACCTATTTGGTCCACTCGTCTCCGCCTGCGTCATCGCCGACGGTGAAATGGTTCAAAAATGGCTCGAAGCAGGCCTTCAAGATAGTAAAAAAATCACCAGCGATGCCGCGATTTTTAGACTAGAAAAAATCATTAAAGGAACCAAAGGCGTCGTTATCAAAACTACCTTCGCGAAAATGGCCAAGTACAACGAATTATACCTCAAATTCGGTGGCAACATGAATAAGCTCCTCGCTTGGATGCACGCAAAATCCCTAAGCTCCGCTCTTGCCATACGTAGAGTCCCCTGGGGTATGCTAGACCAATTTTCAAAACAACCCCTGGTTCAAGGTTATTTTAAAGACGATCCCATCGATTTAAAAATGCAGACCAAAGCCGAATCCGACCCCGTTGTCGCAGCAGCCTCCGTCATCGCCCGTGCCGAATTCGTCCGTCAACTCGACTTGCTCTCTCAAGAAG
>Ga0207144_1079_pt1 | contig 19725 bp, 19 predicted proteins | sample Alteio_BWMinHeat_FD_153583 | JGI IMG/M metagenome (GOLD analysis project Ga0207144, IMG submission 153583) | Enriched cells from forest soil in Barre Woods Harvard Forest LTER site, Petersham, Massachusetts, United States -... | ecosystem: Environmental > Terrestrial > Soil > Temperate forest >...
AGGTGCCCCAAAATGGCATAAAAATGTTTATAACCTACTGATAATAAACGATTCTATTTTTTCAATTCAGAAAGTGACGAACTCAGGAGAAACTTGAATATAACTGGATTAGTTGGAGCAACGCCGTAATTCGCTCCAAAATTGGAGTTCCTCATCTCAGTCTTATTTTCAATACTACTCCTTTGACAGACATGCTAGTACATAAAAAATGATTAAAACTAAAATGGATATGATTAAAACATTTTTATGTAAAATTTAAAGGAGCTGGCATACGATTAGTCTTACCATCTTAACCCGTTCACACAGCTTACCCCAGTCAAACGTATCCTCCAGGCCTGCTTTTGAAATAATAATTCCGTCGTCTTCCGTTAAATACATAAAAATGTGATTATCCGTCACAACTATTTTCTTAATCTTCTGCCAACTCAAAAATCCTTCCATCTTGTCGTTCTTTGCAAAAATCCCGTCTGGACCTAAATCAAGCTCATACAGCCCATATTGCTTATCTTTCAGGGCTTTCAAAATTTTCTTACGTAGGCGCTGTTCCCAAACCTTGGGATAAAAAATGAACCATAATATTGCAAAAAACATCAAGAGCCATGCAAAAGGCCAGTATCCAGGTTCGTAAATAAATAATCCTAAGGCAGTCAGTCCATAGATAACGGACAATGTAACACGAGACTTTAACTGCCGCTTCTTTATGGCTGGAAGACCGTTTAAATGCTGAAGGTTAAATGCAGCTACGTCTTCGCTTGCTATTTGATATCGTATTTTCATCAAATTCTCATCAAAAAACTATTTTCCTTTAGCTAAATCCTCAGCCGCGGAATACTGTTTGCGAAAATAATGTGTAAGGCTTCCCTGCAAGCGTAAAACCTCCAACACGTCACTCGAGGACAATTTTCGTTTAATAGTATCGATAACATTTTCGTAGCTAATAATGCTGAAATCCTGAAGCTTATCAAGTGCTCGCTTTGCGTCTTCATGTCGACCTTCGGCCTGTGCGTCTATAATGGCCTTCCATGCCTTCGCAAGTTCTTTATGTGTGTCAACAAATGCTACTTTGACTAAAAAACGAAGGGGCTTAAAAATTGGAGTAGACCACTCTGGATGATAAACAAAGTTGCCGACATCTCGATAAACGTTTAACTCAGGATTGGAACGATATCCATAAAATTCGTCTACATAAAGTTCTTTACGTATCGGTGAACGCCTCAAAGCATTATGGATTGGCCCACCAGGAGTTCCCACTTTAAAACCCCAAAGCTTTTGTCCCTCTAAAGAAAGTGCATATTCAATAAAAGCTAAAGCCACTTTCGGATTGGGTGCTCCACGAAGCGTAGCAACAACATCCGCGGTAGGCACAGTTCCTCCTTTGGGAAATGCAAACCCAAAACGGCTGCTATTACTTCGCAAGCGCAAATTTTCCTCTTGGTAGAGTCCATAAAAATCTATCGAAACACCGACAGCACAATCCCCTGCAGATACGTCCAAGACTGGCTTTGTCGAAGAATCTGTAAAATAACGACCATTCGCACAAACAAGTTGAATGAGTTTCAGAGAACGATCCCAACCCTCACTTAATGCTTCATACAAATCAGGCGTCGACTTTTCATTTAATCCTTTTTCGCGTAAATACTCCTGAACCTTTTGTTGAAACATCATTTCAAAAACTCGGTTCGAAGAAGCACTTACAATCGGATCCGCAAGAGCAATCTCCCCAAAAAATCTCTCATCAACAAGGTCATCCCACCGCTTTGGTTCATCGAGGTAACCCAGTTTTACTAAAGCATCACGATTAAATATTATACCAAATCCAGATTGTGATAATCCTAGCCAACGACCCTGATTATCCCAAAAATAACTTCCACCAACTACCTCAGGGATACTATCCTCGGTAAACCACCCCGGATGCAATTGCATAATTCCAGAAGACACAAGATTACCCCTAGCCGCCTGTTCACCCGCTTCAATTTCTCCTCCTCCAAATAAAATATCGATTCCAGAAGTTACATTCGAATCCAAAAACGTACGTCTCACAGTTTGAATAGGATCATCTTCTTCCAGATTACTAGGTAAAACTATCTTAGAATTTGTAAATGCATCTTGCATGCCCTCAGACCAACGACGTTTTAAAACTTTAGTCCAATAAAACTCAAAAGCATTGGCATACTGTGCATTGAGAAAACGAAAAATCTCTTGAGATCCTCCTAAAACACGCCAGTCAACGAAAACACTTCTCCCTGTTTTATTGAAATACCACTCCTTAAATCCACGGGTAAATTCAAAACGAATATCCTCATGATGTGGGGTTATGATAATAAGCGTGTCGTCCGCCTTTTCCATAAGGTTGTGTCCATTCTTCTGAAAAACAAACGGTAATAAGATGACAAACAACAAACATAAAAATATAAAAATCTTTTTACTCATAACCTTAACCCACAGGCTCTCCTTGCCCAATTTTACGAGCCTTCTTGTATTGATGACGGAACTGACGAGTTATCTTTGCTTGCAACTGAACAGCATCCAATGGGTTCCCCGACGAAAGGACTTCTTTAATTGGCCCAGAAACAGCCTCATAGGATATACTATCCAATTTTTGCATAGTCTTCATCGCTTTTTCAGCATCGCGAAAGCGCCCATCTTTTCTAGCATCTATAATCGCCCTCCATGCACCAACCAAATCTTCATGCGGATCAACAAAGGCTGCTTTAATTACAAACCGTAGCTCTTTAAATAAATGCCCAGTCCACTTCGGCTCATATGTAAAATCAGCTGCGTCTCGATAAAGATTTAAATTGGGATTTTGACGATAACTAAGATATTCCGGTTCGAATAACTCTTTGCGAATCGGTGCACGGCTGATCGCGTAAAGCTTAGGCCCTCCAGGTGCACCAACCTTGAAATCCCAAAGTTGTTGACCCTCGATAGAAAGGACATATTCAATGAAATCTAAAGCCAATTCCGGATGCGGAGCTCCTTTGAACATAGCGATTGGATCCGGAGATATAACAGATCCAGCCTTAGGCATTACAAAAACAAATCGATCGCTTCCACTACGAATTCGTAAATTCTCTTCCTGAAAAAGTCCGTAAAAATCTATCGAAAGCCCGACCCCACAATCACCCGCAGAAACATCTAACACCGGCTTGGTTGCAGCATCCGTAAAGTATCTCGCATTTGCACTTATCAACTGTATAATCTCCATCCCTCTCATCCATCCTTGGACAATGGCAATGGCCCGAGTTTGCTCATCATCTGCCTCACCCTGATCAAGCATGCTTCTTAACTCGTTTCGCATCTGCTGTTGAATAATAATTTCAAAGGTCATTGTAAACGTCCCACTCCCGACAGGGTCTGTAACAGCAATCTCCCCAATTAACTTTTCGGACGTTAGATCAACCCACTGCTTAATATCTTCTGTGACATCGATATTTTTCAAGACATCTTGATTATAAATAATTCCAAAACCTGAAATTGCAGCACCTATCCACCGATGTTTTTCATCCCAAAGATCATTCCCTGAAAAATAATGAGGAATATGCGCATCAGTAAACCACTCGGGATGCCTCTCAAAAATACCCGAATCTACAATCTGGCCCTTTCTTGCTTGACCAACTACGTCGACCTTTCCACCCCCAAAAAAAATATCTATACCAGAACTAACATTAGAGTTATTAAAGGCCTCACTCACCTCCACAAAAATAGGTGGCAAATTCGGCTTTGGTACATCCGTCCGATTCATAAATGCTTCTTGCACCTGTGTATTCCACTGCCGGCCTAACTCGTTTTCCCAATAAAGACGAAAGGCATTTGCATAAACAGAATCTATATATTGGACTAACTCCTGTGTTCCTGCCCCAGGAGAACGCCAGTCAATATTCACCGTCTTCCCCGTCTTCTTATAATACCAGTCTTTAAAACCAATCGAAAATTCATGACGCACTGCCTCATTATGCGCGGTCAGTATGACTAATGTTTGATCAGCACCTTCAAACAACTCATTCCCTTTCTTCTTGAAAACAAAAGGAATTCCAACGACTATCGCTAACAGCAGAAGTACTATTAACTTCTTATACATTTATGATTCTCGATGTAAAATACGGTTACTCTTCCAATACAACGACATCCTCAGAGTCAACCCAAGCGTATAAATGATCACGTTGAGATTCCCCCAAATGCCTAGGATTCAATTCAGAAATTTTTAAACGCTTGTTATTCCCCGTCAAGAAACGATAATGAGCTACTTCTCCATAGTAAGTAGCACGCCCAATCGATCCTGACAAACAATTCTCCTCGACTGGCACATCAGATAGCTTGAAAACTTCAGGACGTATAGATAACTTAACATCTGTTCCTATCGACGGCTCATTATCAGGATTTGCCAAAACTCCACAAAATTGCCCAATTTCTGTTTCAACCACAGCTTCACCAGCACCACACCGAACAACCTTACCCTTTACAATATTGGTTACTCCAATAAAATCTGCAACAAATTCTGTCCGTGGCCTCTTATAAACCTCGAGGGGACCTCCTATTTGCTTAATATGACCATCCGAAAGCACGGCCATACGATCAGCCATAGAAAGCGCTTCTTTTTGATCGTGTGTAACATATATCGTTGTTAAACCGTATTCTTTACAAATTCGCTTAATCTCCAAACGCATGTAATAACGTAACTGAGCATCCAAATTTGACAGAGGTTCATCCATAAGCAAACAACGTGGCCGGACCACTAATGCTCTGGCAAGGGCAACCCGTTGCTGTTGGCCTCCAGAAAGCTCTGCTGGTTTCCGGCTTCCATACTTCTCCATATGGACAGAAGCTAATGCTTCTTTAACCCGTTCCTCCGTTTCTGCTTTACCGACTTTCATTTGATGGAGTCCAAATGCCACATTCTCAGCAACACTCATGTGCGGCCACAATGCATAACTCTGAAACACCATCCCTGTTTTACGCTTATGAGGCGGCAACTTCGTCACATTCTCGCCACCAAAAAGTATCTTTCCCGAATCTGGCGTATAAAACCCTGCTATCGTCCGCAACAAAGTTGTCTTCCCACAACCGCTCGGTCCCAGCAAGAAAAATATCTCCCCGGGATTTACCGTGAAATCTATGTCACTCAGAGCCGTTACAGACCCAAATTTTTTCACTAAATTTTCAACTCTAACTTCAATCATTTAATTTATTTATTATATGATTACATCAAGAATAAGGAACCCCACCACTTATGACACAGAATTCATCCTAAATCGAGATAAATTTCAAAAAATCTGAAGAATTTGCATTAGGCATTTGACGCCTAAAGTCCACTCAAAGCCCAAATCCATAGTCCCAAGCTATTCAACAAACATATAAAGACACTGGCACTCGCAACATCCTTTATCTTCTTTGCCATAGGATGCCTTTCCTCTGATATATAGTTTACTCCGCTCTCTATCGCAACATTGATCAATTCCACAACAAGTACTAATACCATACTCTGTATCACAAAAACCTTCCTCACTGTATCGACCGGTAACCATAATATCAACGGCAGTAAGACAATAATCCCTAAAACCTCTGTCTGAAACGCTGCTTCGCTTTTTATCGCTGCCTTCAATCCATCGAGCGAATAGCCTAAAGCCCTCCATATCCGAAATGGCTCTTTAAAAAATTTCATAATCGGTCTCCTTTTTCCATAAGTATAAGAAGATGTTGATAAGTACCGAGATTTCTTTAAAATTTCAATCAAATAGCAAATTACTTTACTACTTCTCCGAAATCATCAATTGCTCTCGAAATACCCTAAGAGCTTGAAAAATTGCAGTTTTTATGCTTATAATAAAGTATGAATAAAGCTCAAGGTGGTCAATATGGCCAGAGAAGTGCCAACACGACGTTACAATTTTGTCAAAAGCTTAAGGAAACTCAGGACGTACCAGGATTGATACAGGAGTTTTCAAAAAGAATTCCAGTAAAAGGTGACCGTGCTTGGAACGTAGATCTCTCTCGGAAGGCGACACCTTTTAAGGATACGTATACGCGAGACAATCTGATGACACAGTTTCAACAGGGCTTAGGGTACAATCCTAACAGTAAAAAAGAAATTGCCGCCAATAAAAAACTTTATAAATGGTCAATAGAAGTTGTGCAAAAATACTATACTGAACACTCGAACACAATGACAAATCACGATAAATTTTGTTTAGAGTTCTTCGAGGCCGGATTAAGCAGCCAATTAGGCAGAAACAAAGACTCTATACAACATTATCGGTTCGCCCTCACAATTTTGGAAGAAGCCGTCAATAATAAGGAAACCTGGGCTCAAGAAGTAGACGTCCCTGCAATGAAAAGGAAACTCCAAAAACATGAAACCTTATCCAAAGGGCCAATTTCAAGTATCCAAAAAGGGCAAACCGTTACCTCGGAAGAAGCTCTATATTCAAAAACCTTTCTCAATGCTGTAGGCTACACTATCGACCAAATTAAAAAAATAATCAATAAACTTCGATCCTATCCATTTTCCAAACTAGTTCTAAAGGTAAACGCCTTAAATGCTCTTTACAATGAACGTTTTAGCATTTTATTTACTTTAAGTGACGAAGACAGTCGGGGCGTTTCGGGATATGTAAATTGGAGAAATACAGTCCGTATATTTAGTGACAGTCTTTGGCAGTCTTCTCGTGAAATAACAAGAATTTTATTTCACGAAACTACTCATCAAGCGATGTTCGATGTGTTTAATAATACTGGAGCACCATACGCTGCAAACGATCAGCAAGCTCAAAAAGAATACCACGAATGCATGAGACAAGTATTACTCAATCTCATTGATGCCATTTTTCCCATTGATCAGCTTGCAAAACTTGAATGCAACACGCTTTACAAAATAAAAAAATCAACATTTGAGTCTTGGGAAACAGGATTAGAATTTCTAGAATTCCAATTCCCCTATCCATGGAATAGAAATACTCCTTTGAATGAATTACTAGGCAATTTTTTTTCAGGAATTTACGCTGGTGATGGTGATAGAGTAAAAAAAATTATGAAGTCAGATCTTGTTCAACTGCCAAACGGTCAAATTATGAAGAAGTTCCATCGTTCAACTATTTTAAACGATGAATTTTACGCCTATAGCGACTATGTTGGTAACTTAGCTTACAAATTCGAAAGTGTCTTTATACATTATGATTTTTCATCGATTGACACGGAATTCATCGCGAATATACTCGACCCCATTTTCGTTTATAAGCCTAAAAATCTAACAATCATCCAGCCGCTGCTCAAATATATTCAAAAGCATGTAGAACCCGCTATGAATGCCTATATTGCAAATCACCCAGCTAAAGACCGCATAGACGACAGAGCGATAGAAAACGAAGCTCGATATTCCTCTGCTCTTCGCAATGCAAGACGGGTTCTCGGCGCTGGGAAATCTCCATGGAATGCTGTTCTTGGCATGCTGATGATGGTTATTGCCTATATTAGTTGGTCAATTTTCAGCGAACTGTATCGCTAGAGATCATATGTCTGCTCCCCTTGCAAAACATCTTCTTGTCGACGGCTACAACATCATCCATGCTTGGCCTGAGCTTAAAAAAGTCTTAACGCAACTTGGTCCTGAACAAGCCCGTACACAATTGGTTCAAATACTCCGCGTCATTCACGATACAGAAAATATACGGCTCACTATTGTCTTTGATGGCAATGGCTCTAAAATCGAAATTCAACATCCCTCTCCAGACCAAACCTTCTCGCTCCTCTACTCTCCAGCAGGTGTCTCTGCTGATATCATTATCGAGCAACTCGCCTCCTCTCGTAAAAAAAATCAAGAAATCATTGTTGCCACTCACGACAATCTTATCCGTGATTCAGTGATCTCTTCAGGCGGTTCTGTTGTTAGCCCGGAAAGTTTAGAAGATTGGGTTAATGCTTGCCAAAATCGGCAAAATAAAAATATTATGGACCATCAAAAATCATCACAGAAATCATGGAAACAACACAGTCCTTGGGATGCCCTCCCTTCCCTCAACAAGAAGAATTCCAAGGACTCTACGGCGCAATAACGATTCCAGAACTTACGCTCCAAAAAATTTGGTCACGCAAAGACTTTTTTGATAAAAACCTCTTCTCCTATTCTCGAAAAAAAATTCAAATTCTCAAACCTGGTCGCTGGAATCAGTTTGAAGGCCCGGATTTCAAAGAAGCTGAACTTCTTATCGATGGCAAAAAATTCACAGGCGATGTTGAAATTCATTTTCATCCAAATGACTGGTTTTCTCATGGTCATCATCAAAACAGCAATTTTTCCGATGTTATCCTCCACGTAACACTTTTTAGCCCGACACCGCAACACCCGCCCATTTTTACCTCCCTTGGTTTCTGTCCGGAGACGCTTGTTCTTCTTCCTTATCTCAATCAAGGACTTGAGGAATATGCATTAGAAGAAGCTCTTCTGAATCTTCAAAATCGTGATAATACAGACTTCATGCAGGCATTTTTGAATAAACCTGAATTTGAAATAAAGCAGCTTCTTTTTCAAAAAGCGAAACTTCGCTGGCAGCAGAAATGTTCATTTGCAGGCGTTCGTATCGAACAAAATGGACCCGAGCATACTTGTCATCAAATGATTCTAGAAACACTTGGTTATCGCAGAAATCGAGCGCCTATGAATGCCATCGCAACTCATTACCCGCTTTCCTCCTTAGTACAAAATCCACCTTCTGTTCAAGAACTGTTTTCTTTTCAAGAAGGCAATTGGAAGCTCGCCAAACTTCGACCTGCTAACCATCCTAAAAAACGTCTTCAGCAATATCTTAGCTTAGTTCAAAAAAATCCTAAATGGCCCTTTCATTACTTGAACTGTATTCAAAAACTTTCTGTCTCTAAATTCTCATCTCAGAATACAGTGTCCTTTCGAAAAAATATTGGCATGTCTGAACTTCAGTCCGTAATCAAAAACCAAATTTTGGCAGAAACAATTTCAGGTACTCGCTTTCATACGGTCGTTATCGACGCTCTCCTGCCTATCGCAACTGTTCATCTCAATAAGGATTTTTTTAATCTTTGGTTTCATTGGCAAGGAGGAGATATCCCATCTAATGTTTCGACGTTTCTTAACCCAACGAACATTATTAATAAAAATCAACCATCCTGCAACGGATTCAATCAGGCTGTCATTCAATTATTTATTGAATCTCAAATTATTTAAATCTTTACATTAAAAATTAAAAATGAAAGATGCTTACGAAAGAATCGGACAAAAGTTCTGTTCTTTGTCGCTTACGACAAATTATTAAAATTGAAAATATAACATGTATAACGAAATACAACAACTATCGCATCAACAGGAGCACTCAAGAAAGATTAACACTGAATCTAGTAATTTTGGAGAGAGGTCTGTTCAAAATACTATGGCAGAGACTGAATCGAAAGCGAAAAAGCTTTGTACAATTCAAGACATTGAAGATTTCACTCAAGAAATCAAACAACGTACGGTGACTGAATGTAAATCACTCGAAATAGGTGATGTGTATCGCGACATGGTCTCATCGATTGAGCTTCTTTTTTACCATATTTTGATCAGAGGAATCGAGCTGAATTTTCTGAGCCTCGGAGATATATACACTGATGTGTCCTTATCAATCCCAACACTTTGGAAACTTGAATCGCTACGAATAGGAAAGATTAACATGGGTGTAGACCTCGAAATCTTTGCACAGCCGGAGGTAACTTCTTTTAAAATAGGAGATGTTCATGATAACTCACGATTATCTGTAAAAGAACTTCCAAACCTTTCTGATTTCTCGCACGGCGAATGTTGTTTTACTAACCGTCTAAATGGTATAAATCAAAAGATACTTGAGGACCTCGATCGATTGGCAGCCAGTAATGTTCCAACTGTTGCTGACTTTGCAGAGACCTATTTGTACAACCCTAATAACCAAAATACTCAGGCAGAATTAAATAAACGATTTGCGGAGTTGATGTTGCAAGAAACTAGCAACCAAAAAGGTTAATTAATGTTTCACCAAGCTAGCGGGAACTTAGAGGGTCCTGCTAGCTTTTTTGTTTTGATCATTTAGTTCTATTTTAACTTGTAAGCCTTTATCATAAAACTTATTTTACGATCTTAAGACAAAAAACTCCAACTTTACGTATGATGAACTGGGATCGTTTTAAGAAATACTATCTATCTATCGAGCAACTGGGCTTTTCTTTGGATATCAGTCGGATGACATTCGGTGATAAATTCTTAGATGCGATGGAACCACGGATGCAAAGAGCGTTTGCGAATATGGATGCGCTTGAAAAAGGTTCCATTGCGAATCCTGATGAAAGCCGTATGGTCGGGCATTATTGGCTTCGCAACCCGGAATTAGCGCCCTCTTTAGAAATCAAAACTGAGATTATCGAAAACCTTCGACATATCAAAGACTTTGCAAAAAAAATTCATTCTGGTGAGATCAAGGGGGAGGGAGGGGTATTTAAAAATCTTCTTATTATCGGGATTGGAGGGTCTGCATTGGGACCGCAGTTTGTTGGGCAGGCTCTTGGGAGTCCCAAAACAGATGAACTAAAACCTTACTTTTTTGACAATACGGATCCTGATGGGTTTGATATTGTGTTAGAAAACTTAGAGGGGAAACTTGGACAAACTTTGGTAGTAGTGATTTCTAAATCAGGGTCTACGCCTGAAACGCGAAATGGGATGATCGAGGCTGAGAAAGCTTATAACAAGGTTGGGCTTAATTTTGGACAGCATGCCGTTGCAATAACGGGAAAAAATAGTAAATTAGACAAGTTTGCTAAAGAGAACAAATGGTTAGATAGTTTTCCGCTTTGGGACTGGGTGGGGGGACGAACAAGTGAGTTGGCAACGGTTGGTCTCTTGCCTGCGGCACTTCAGGGTATCGACATTGATGAGATGCTAAGAGGAGCAAAAGAGATGGATAAGATAACGCGTTCTCCCATTACAGAAGAAAATCCAGCAGCTCTTTTGGCTCTTATGTGGTATTATGCTACGGGAGGGACAGGAGCGAAAGATATGGTGATTTTACCGTATAAAGAGCGTTTAAGTTTATTTTCTAAATATCTTCAGCAACTAGTTATGGAGTCCCTTGGGAAAGAGAAAGATCTTTCAGCCCAGATAGTTCATCAAGGGATTGCTGTTTATGGGAACAAGGGATCAACGGATCAGCATGCTTATGTGCAGCAGCTTCGTGAGGGGGTAAATAACTTTTTCGTGACTTTTATTGAAGTTATGAAAGACCGGGACGGGCCATCGCCTGAAATAGACCCACAGACAACTTCGGGTGATTATTTACAAGCTTTTTTATTAGGAACCAGGGATGCATTATCTGACAACGGCCGGGATTCTATTACGATTACTATAGATAAGGTGTCCCCGTATAGTGTCGGTGCTTTAATAGCTCTTTATGAACGTGCGGTGGGATTTTATGCATCGTTGATTAATATTAATGCATACCATCAACCGGGCGTTGAAGCGGGGAAAAAGGCTGCAGCAGAAGTATTGGAATTAAAAGATAAGATATTAAATTATCTTCGGGAAAATGCTGATAAAGAATTTCAAGCAATTGAAATTGCTAAGGCAATTGGATCTGAAGATCGGGGGGAAATAGTCTACAAAATATTGGAGCATTTGGCATCGAATAGTGAGAAGGGGGTGGTCAAAAAACTTAAGAAGCCTTTTGATCAATCGACATTTGAAATTTTATTAAAATAGGATTTGGTCAATATTCTTGTTGTTCGTTTTGCATATAATCGATTAGCCTTTTGTTAAACTCGTGGGCTGAGTTGTATCCGACGCATTTAAGTGCGTGAACCATGGTTGCTACTTCGACGAGTCGGGCCATATCTCGGCCTGGTCTAACGGGTATTTCTGCATGGGGGACTTCTTTACCCAAGATTTCAAAATAGCTTTGGTCTAGGCCGGTTCGGTCTTCGGGCACGCCAGGAAACCATTCTTTAAATGTGACGACTAAATTAATTTCTTTCTCTAAACGAACGGCGCGGATTCCAAAAAGTTCAGCGACATTGATAATACCGATTCCTCGGCATTCCATATAGCCACGATTGAGTTCTGAACCTGTTCCTATAAGAGTTTTCTCTGCAAAAGATCTTATATGAACTACGTCGTCGGCGACAAGGCTATGTCCTCGTTCGATCAGTGCTAACGCGCATTCACTTTTTCCGATGCCACTTTCTCCTCGAATAAGGGTGCCTACGCCACGCAGGTCGACTAGTGTGCCATGTAGTGCGACACGTGGGGCTGTCATGCCTTCGAGCAAAATAGTGGCTTGAGCACTAAAGTCCTTAGACTGCAGGGGGGTGCGGAATAGAGGGATATTAAACTGTCTAGCGATGTCTATCATGCTTTTAGTGGGAGAGAGATTGCGAGAGACAACGATGCAAGGGATTCCTTTTTGAGCTATGAGGGTTAAGACATTATTTTGCATGGATATGCTTAGATCGCGTAGATAGCCCATTTCTCCGGCTCCAAAAAGCTGGAGACGTTTATTGGCAAAATGCTTTAAATAACCGGTAAGGGCCAATGCAGGACGATTAATACTTTTCTCTTTGATGATCCTTGATAGACCAGGAGCGCATTCGACTAATTTTAATTCGAGTAAATCTCCGCAAGATTGGTAAAAATCTTTTACACTGACACTTTCCAAGCTTTGCTTTAAACTATTACTGAACATCGTGATGGCAAAACAAGTATCGCAGGTGACAGTCGTATAATAATATAGGATATTATTTAAATTAAGCTCTAGAATATTGCCCGAGGATCATAAGTTATCCTTTTTCAAAATTAAACAAACCGGGTGGATTGTTGTTAAAAAAGCTAAATTAATTTTTGAAATATTAATGAGGCCAAGAATAATTTTAGCTGATACAAATTGGAATAAACAAAAAAGTCTATTTTTAGAAAATGGTATAATTGTCATAATTTTCCCAGAATATAATATTTCGGAGAAAAAACAACATTATCTATTGTTTGAAGCTTATTTTTCTTAAGACGGATTTGGTTTATAAATTAAAATTTTCACCCAGATAAAAGTGTCTACTATTAGGATCATTGATTAGTTCAGAACTGGTACCTTCTTTAAGGACTTTGCCATCGTGAAGGAGATAGGCTCTATCGACGATGCTCAGGGTTTCACGGACGTTGTGATCTGTAATCAAAATACCGATGCCTTTTTTCTTGAGCTGCAGGATGATAGTTTGAACTTCATGAACACTGATGGGATCAATACCGCTGAAGGGTTCATCCATTAAAAGAAAACGTGGTTCGGTGACAAGGGCCCGAGTGATTTCGAGTCTGCGGCGTTCTCCACCGCTTAGGGTGTAGGCCATTTGATTGGCTAAATGCGTCAATTCGAGTTCGGCTAAATAATTGTTTACCGTTTTTTCGTAGCTACTTTTGTCGTTAGAATGCATTTCTACGACAGCACGGATGTTTTCGGCAACAGTTAGCCTACGAAAAACTGAGGGTTCCTGGGGGAGGTATCCGATTCCCATACGAGCCCTTCGGTACATTGGGACATCTGTGATATCGTTGTTATCGAGAAAGACTTTTCCTTTTGAGGCGTCGACGAGGCCTACTATCATGTAAAAGCTTGTAGTTTTTCCTGCACCGTTGGGTCCAAGCAAGCCAACGATTTCGCCTGGTCGTACTGTTAGATTGACTCCACGTACTACCTCTCGTTTGCCGTAGCGTTTTACGAGGTCATCTGTAATAATTCCTTGTGATTCTTCCATGAAAATTTTTTCGATAAGTCTATTTCTTTTTAGGGAGCTCTTGTGTTTCTATTTGGGGGGGGGAGGGGGGTGTTGCTTTTTTCTGGTCTGGAATGGTGGGTAGAATGATTTTGGGACGTTCGCCACCGGGGGCTCCTTCGACATAGGCTTTGCCGTCATTTTTATAAAAAATGATCCTATGACCTTTTACGATTCCTTGGCTGTCGGTAACTTCGGGGTTTTCTGTTAGGACGATTTTACCTTCTTCTGCGAAAATTACTGCGTGTCCGGCTTTTACGTCCCTACCCTCTTGAATCATGTGCACGTTTCCTATTGCTGTGATTTTTTCAAAAGAATCGACGTTACCTAAGGTTGAAGATTCGCTTTCTGTTTTTTTTGCAATTACTTCTAGTTTGTCGCAATCAGCAACCAAACCTTCGCCTTCTAGGTGGACGTTACCGTAAAAATTGAAAATGTTAGTGTTATCTTTTGAGTCCATTTCAACGCGGTCACTGGTAATGGTGGTGTTGGCCTTTGTGGTTTTAGCTTCGGTTTTTTGAGTGTCCGCTGCGTACATTAGGTTTGCGAAGGCACAAGAGGTTGAGCATAGCAGTACTTTTAAAAAAAGAATTTTTTTATTTTTCATAAATTATTAAGCCTTTCAGAGATTGGTTAAATACTACTTTTACTTCTTTGTTGATGGTCATCTTTTTTAATTTTCCATCCCAAGTCCAGTCTTTCCCTATTAAGTGATAAGCTTCTCCTGTGACTTCGATTGAGTCGTCACCTTTTGCCTTATTTTCATGAATGAACAAAACGGCTTTTGGGCTTTCTATGGTTGCTTCTAGGAGGTCACGGGCGTCGTCGGAAAAAATACAAATTTTCATACCTAGGACATCTACTTCGGCTTCATTGACGTATATACCCTGATCTCCGCTAATGGACCAACTGCGGTAGCCTTCCTTGCTCCACATTGGTAATTTAAAATTGATTACTGGGGCGTTAGGAATGAAATTATTCGAGGCCGTAAGAAATGAATATTTAGTAAGTAGTATTAATGTTACGAACAAGGGTCCGAACCTTTTAAGAAAAAACATTAAAACTGGATAATAAGGAATCACTATTAACTTTTATAGCAATTTTATATAAAAGGTAAACATTTCTTTTAGTAACAATTTTTGTGGGGGGGGGAGGGGGTACAAAATGGTATTAAGTGAAGGAAAAGGAGGTCCAACGTAGGCAATAAGAAATCGACTACGTTGGACCGATTTCGATCGTACAGCATAGGGGAGATATCCGGCTTTAATATGACTTTCAAAGAGCGCAGGGGGGGGAAGCTCGTATACTGTTTTTGCTATGACAATAACTTACCTCAGTATTGCTTTTTACTGGCGGCTAAGTATGCAATTTAGGTCGTTTTCAGAAACAAACTTGAATAGGATAAAGTGATGTTTATTGTTATGGTGGATTGTTCTCTTTTGTGGAAGAATTAGAGGTAATGTTAATGTTCATATTGGTGAGTGATGGGTTGATGGTGAGACATTCTGCCTTGAGCAAAGGATAGCGAATCAGTTTTTAGGTGACAGGCAGTTTTGAGTTGGTTGGGTTAGGGGTTTATTAGGGTTTGATGCAGTATTTCTAGAAACTTTTCATTCTAGAATGGTCAACATATCTAACTGAAAAACAGAAGTCAACAACTTTTTTTAAATATTTTCATAATTTAAGAAAAAAAGTGATAAAAAAAGTATTTTAGGGACAAAAAAACGGAAGATGAATGCGATACAAATCTGGACTCAAAAACTTGAGCTCGAGGACTCGAAATTAGAATCAAATTTTATTTGACTAAATCATTAATTAATATAGAATGGACTACAAAGCACATAAATCAACTATACAACAATATGAAAAGTAATAAAGTAGGTATCAATAAAACAATAGAAAAAAAGCACACAGGTATAAGTTCCTTGCTGGATACTGCACGCATTCTTACGGAACAACGACGTGCTGCAGAGCAAGGGCCAAGTAAGATTGCTCGGGCGGGTACTTATCTTTTGGGAAATGAGAATTATACAGCTCTTAGCAATCGATGTGTTGAGATTGGCCGGTTTGTAAAGGAAACGCTTAAAGTTTCATTCGTCTTGGCTGTTAATTTAGCAGCAATTCCTGTGGTAATAGTGCTATTTCTTTTGCTTGCTGGAGTTGAACCTAAAACTATTATTGATTTTATGGTTCAGAGGTTATTGGGATAAGATCAAAGCTTGAACTAAGTTTATTAGGGTCATTTTCGAGACGATCTTGATTTCCTTGGCTTGTTGGCCCCTTTTCGTCCTACGCTTCTTGGTTTTGTTGGGGGTGTTTTTTGGACTGCTTGTTCTTCTCCTAGACCACCTAATGTGTCCATTAAATCTGCTGTTTGGGTGAGTGCTTTTTCTGTCGTCTCCAATGTTCCTTTCGCTACTTTTTTGACAGTTCCCTTGACTCCCCCGAGTACGTTATCTGCGGCTATTGTTAAGAAGCCGGAAAGAGCAAAGCTTATGTAGGGGTTTACTGACGCAAAGAAACTTTTTAGCAATGAATCAATAGAACCCTTGATACCCATTGTTTTTGCAGACAGAGGGCCTTTTGTCAGAAAGGCAATTACGTTTTGTTGAGCAGAAGGATTTTTGCCATTTTGTATAATCTTCATTATTGTAGACACGGCAATATTAACGAGCACACAAATTGCTGCTGCTTGACTGAAATAAGGTTGTGCGACTTTCGAAACGGCAGGGGCGGTGGCGAGTGGTTGCAGGGCTCCCGATTGGGGTATTGCTGCTTTTACTCCAAATTCCTCCATTAAAACGACTGTGAGCAGGGCTTCTAAAGCTGCCCAGCTTCCTTTTTTTATCAATTCGGATATAGCATTACCGACATTACCGCTATGTTTTTTAAGAAGATTTGCAACCATTGCTACCGGGGTATAACTGTCTGTTGCGACAGTGGTAGCATGTTTAGTTGTATAATCAAGATAGGTAGTGAGCACTGCTTCTGCCCCATTCTTTACAATTTCTTTGGGAGACAAGCCAACGATTGCTTCTGCAGCTTGCTTGGCTTCTTCTGCTACGGCTTCAGGTTTATTCAAGCGATCAGGATGCGCGAATTCTATCGCGGTTTCAACGAATGAGCCCAAGCTTTCCTTGGAAAACAGGCCTGGAGATGGTTTTTCTGCTGTAAGTTCAGGATGGGCTGTTTCAGCTAGATCGTATATAGTTTCTACGGCTGAATCGATAGCATTAACCATCTCGCTGCCGACAGCAGCAATCTCTTGCGTAACTCCCAGGATATTGGCACCAATATCGTATGCGTGCTCTTTAGCCTGGTAAGTTGCAACCTCAGCGACCCACCCAGAGAGTGCCCCCATCATAGCAATGGTTTCAGATCCCTCTTTGTAAAACGTTGCGGCTCTATCCATGAGGGACCGACCTGTTACAACATTGACGAGATCCATTCCAGTCTTTAACCAGGGGCCCCATCCTGTAGGGTCGTTATAGTAATTGTAGTCTTCAAGAGCAGGTTTCAGAAATTTATCAATAAAATCCTCTTGAGCTTTAGGCGTAGAAGCGACGAGTGCAGCTAACCTTTCTTCAAACTGCTCGGGGCTCACCGTAAAACTTGGATCATAACGCTGCATATCCAGGATAGCCAGTTTAAGAGCTACTTCTAGTTGTTTAGGATCGCTCGCGGTAGTGGCGGGTTTCGCAGCTACTGTAACAGAACCTTCTACTAGCTTTTTTGGTTTCTCTTGAGTAGAGGCTTGTTTTTGTGTATCCTTTGCCTTGGCTCTTGGCTCGGTTGCCTGCTTCTCAGCGACAGCTACTTGCCGTCCCTTCATGCCCTTAGCTTGAGTTCTTGCAGCATGCTTCGGGCCACCTGGGCCACCTGTCCGTCTTACATTATTGCTCATTTTATTTAATGATTACTGAAAACTGAGATCACATCTATTAAAACATATACTCAAAATATAAATAAATCAAATATATCAAATTAATAATTTATCACTAACAACATAAGATTAATAGGGTTAAGAGCAACAATGGAAGGGTCAAACGATTTAGGAAATTATACTGAACAAAAAACTACTGAAATTTGGCTTTCCGATTCCTTAAATCTTTTAATGCCGAACCGCGAAATAAGGATAAATTCCTTGACCAACGTAGTCCATTATGAGACCATGACTTAGGGGATTTGTTGATAAATATATTCAGAATCTTCAAAAAACATATGTTATATATATGGAATTTCCGATCGGGATAAGTGATTTTGAAGAAATTGTTCAAGGCAATTTTTATTTTATCGATAAGACTTTATTGATTAAAGAAATCATGGAAAATGGAGCCAAAGTGATATTACTTACTCGGCCTAGGCGATTTGGGAAGACGCTTAATTTATCGATGCTTTATTATTTTTTGAGTGAAGATTATTGTAATAAGGTGAATCAAAATCTTTTTAAGGGATTAAATATTTCAAAGGAGACGGAGTTTTGTAAAAAACATCAGGGGCAATATCCTGTGATTTTTATTTCTTTTAAAGACATAAAGGAACTTACTTTTTCTGCGGCTTACGCTAAAATTACACTTCTAATAAAAAAACTTTATGGAAACCATCGTTATTTACTTGAAGGTAATCTCTTGGCCCAAGATGAAAAAGACACCTTCGTAGCTATATTAAATCAAGAAGCTAATCAAGAAAACATAGAAGCTTCCATCCAAAATTTGGCAGAATATTTGACAAAAATATTTAATCGGTTTCCCATCATTTTAATTGATGAATATGACACTCCGATACAGCAGGCATATTTAAAAGAATATTATGATGAAATGATAAGTTTAATGCGCAGCCTTTTAGGGCAGGCACTTAAAGATAATAAACCTAATGAAAGATTTTTAGAAAAAGCCATCATTACGGGTATAACGCGTGTGGGGCAAGAAAGTATATTTTCAGGATTAAACAATTTTGATGTTTATTCAGTACTAGAAGAAAAGTATGGCCAATATTTTGGATTTACTGAGAAGGAGGTATTGAAATTGATTAACGATAGCCAGCAAACACTTCCAATAGCGCCTATAAAAGAATGGTATAATGGCTATCAAGTAGGGAGGTATATACTATATAACCCGTGGTCTATTATCAAATGTTTGCAAAATAAAGGAACCTTAGAATGGTACTGGGTCAATACTTCTAGTAACGATTTAATAGCTGAATTGTTAACCGGCGCTAGTGATACTACTAAGCTTCAATTTGAAAAATTATTACAAGGGGAAGTAATAGAACGGCCAATATCGAAAAATCTTGTATTTCCGGATATAGAAGAGAATGCGGAAGCTTTATGGAGTTTATTGCTCTATACTGGGTATCTTAAAGTTTTATCTACGCAGCGCGCTGAGTTTCAAATGTTAGCCCAGCTAGCTATACCCAATAGAGAAATTAGATTTGTTTATAATAAAATAATTGCCCAGTGGTTTTCTATTGAAGCTAACATGGATTCATACATTAGCTTTATAAGAAGCTTAATAAATGGCGATGTCGATGAATTTAAAAGACAATTATCAACTTATATTATGCAAACTGGAAGTTTTTTTGATTTTGATAAAAAGACTCCTGAGAAAGTGTTTCATGTATTTGTATTAGGTTTAGTGGCTGGATTAAGCAATGAATACGTTATTCAGTCTAATAGAGAATCTGGAAAGGGACGTCTAGATGTTATTTTTATTCCTAAGGGTAACAAGAAACGAGGAATTTTAATAGAGTTTAAAACCAGTGAGAATCCTGATCTTATGTTAACCAAAGCTCAGGAAGCTTTAGAACAAGTAAAAAACAAATACTATTTAGAAACATTTAAACAACATGATATTGAATCGGTTTTAGTGATAGGATTAGCTTTTTGTGGCAAGGAGGTAGAATTGGTACATGAGGTGATTTCTATAAATGGGGCCTGAAAAT
>Ga0207144_1080_pt1 | contig 19669 bp, 14 predicted proteins | sample Alteio_BWMinHeat_FD_153583 | JGI IMG/M metagenome (GOLD analysis project Ga0207144, IMG submission 153583) | Enriched cells from forest soil in Barre Woods Harvard Forest LTER site, Petersham, Massachusetts, United States -... | ecosystem: Environmental > Terrestrial > Soil > Temperate forest >...
CCAAATAATGCTGTTTTTTTAGTTTTTTTATTTTCACCCCGCACTTTTAATTGCACCCCTTTCGGCTTCGAAGCTATAAATCGTCTTGACTTTTATATTTTATAAATTAATCATATCAGTTTATTTTTAATACTAAAAAAGCTTATACACAACATAAGGAAACATAACATATTAATGAAAAACAACTTCATTAAATCATTATTAATAACATTCATCGCTCTGATCAATTCATTGACCGCTTCCCCGGACATAAATCATCCATTAGCAATTGCCGAATTGATTGATATTGCCTTGGAAAATAATCCTTTAACTCAACAAAGTTGGTGGACTGCCAATCGCGCGGCTTCTGAATTGGGTCGAGCAGAAAGTGCGTATTATCCTAAGGTAGAATTAAACGCAAATGCGAGAAATGGAAAAGATTTCAAATTTATTAATGGACCAAACACCGAATACACTATCGTTGGCGCAGATCTTATCCTTTCCATGATGCTTTATGATTTCGGAGAAAGAAATGCCAATGCCAATGCTGCTAAAATGGCTCTCACTGCTGCAAACTGGCAGGCCAATTTCAATATTCAAAAAGTTATATCCAAGGTTCTTGAAGGTGCCTATTCTACGTTACATGCACAAGAAGCTCTTGAAGCTACACAAAGCTCGCTAGAAGATGCAGAGAAAATTCTATACTCTGCAAAAGAACTTAATCGTGTTGGCCTAACACCTATTTCTGATGTTTACACAAGCCAAGCAACCTGGTCACAAACTCATATTGATTTATGTGAACGAAAAGCACAATTAGACATAGAAAAAGGAAAATTAGCAGCAAGTCTAGGGCTTTCCGCAACTGCCTCACTGCAACTCGCTTCTTTATGCAACGTTGAAGCTCCCCAGTGTCAACAAATTAATGAACTAATAGATCTCGCTTTAACTCGAAGAGGAGATCTAGCAGCAAAACAAGCTCGATTGCAAGAAGCTGTTTTTAATCAAAATAAAACACGTGCAAGCTGTGCCCCAAAACTATCTTTAGCCGGTCGAGTTGGTGCAAACCATGCATTGCATGATAAAACCAATGGAGGTCAATATGAAATAGGACTAAATTTAAACATCCCTATATTTAATGGCTTTGATACAATATATCAAAACCGCGTCGCATATGCTAATACAAAACTAGCAGCAGCAGATTTGGCACAATTACAATTAGATATTGTGCTTGAAGTTCAAAAATATAGTCGCACCTTAGAAGCAATGCAGGAAATACTGCCATATTCCGATGAAAATCTTAAAAATGCAATTCAAGCTTACGAAAGCGTTTTAGACAGATATAAAGCAGGAAAAGAAAGAATTGCAGAAGTTTCTAATGCACAACAGCAGCTTGCTGCAGCACGTATTCGACACAGTGATATTAAAATGCGATGGTTGATGGCTGTAGCCAATCTCGCTTACGCAACTGGCACCCTTCCACTTTCAATGAAAACATCATGAAAAAAACATTCTATATCTTTTTTTTAATCAATATCATAGGTAGTTTATTAACTGGTTGTAAGCCTAAACAGGAGCCCAATTCGGAAGCCGTACGACCCATTCCTGTAACCGTCACAATCCCTGTTGTTAGAGACGTTCCTGTTTACTTAGAATCCATTGGATCTTTAAGTGCCTCTATCTTAATGGAAATTCGACCTCAAGTTGATGGAACCCTATTAGGTGTATTAGTAAGCGAAGGACAATCGGTAAAGCAAGGTGACCCACTTTTTCACATTGACCCAAAACAATATGAAGTGAAAGTTAAAGAAGCAGAAGCACAAGTCGCAATTGATCGAGCAAGTTTTAAGGTAATACAAAAAAAACTAGACCGATATAAAAGCCTTTCACAAAAAGATTTAATAGCTCAATCAGAATGGGATGAACTTGAAACAGACGCCGAAAAAGCTAAAAGTACCATCGACCTTGACGAAGCTCGCTTATACTCAGCAAAGGTCAATTTAGATTATTGCACAATCACTTCCCCAATTGAAGGACGAGTTGGACGCATAGACGCTCACCCCGGATCGCTCGTTTCCCGTGGACAAGCAAATGCCCTTACTACTATTGCTAAAATGGATCCACTCGTTGTTGAATTCACCGTAACAGAAAAAGAATTTTCTAAAATTCCTAAAGACACCCTAGAAATAGAAATACAATCTCTTTGTTCCGAAAATATATGCCCGAAAGGCATAGTTACCTTTTTAGATAATCATTTCGATTCCAAAACAGGTTTGTTATTGATTCGAGGAAAAATTCAAAATAAAGATAATACCTTAAGGCCCGGACAAAGTATGCATGTCCGTATTCCAATCGCTGTAATACCCAAGGCAAAGCTCATTCCTCAAAAAACCATTCGCCATAATCAGGAAGGACCTTACGTCTATGTTGTTCAGGAAGATATGACTGTAGCCGTCCGTCAACTCATCTTAGGAGACGAACAAGGCGCCTATCAAATTGTTATTGAAGGAATAGATCCATCAGAACAAATTATCCTTGATGGGCATTTACGTTTATCAGCAGGATCAAAAGTAGAAATAAAATAATGAATTTATCTGCACCATTTATTCGTCGCCCAGTTATGACAATATTCGTCATGTTAACTATTATTGTAGCTGGAGTTATAGCCTTTTTTAACTTGCCAGTTAGCGACTTGCCAACAATTGAATATCCTCATATTCAAATAACCACCTCATATGAAGGTGCAAACTCGGAAGCAGTGCTTAATCAAGTAACAATTCCGTTAGAAAAAGAACTTACCCATGTAAAAGGTGTTCAAGAAATGACATCTAGAAGCTCTCCCGGTTTTTCTTCTATTTCGCTGTCTTTTAATTTATCAAAGGATATGCAAGAGGCAATACGTGAAGTACAGACAGCCATAAACCGTGCAGATTCATCCTTACCCAAAGAACTTGAGCATAAGCCATCATACGAGTTACAGAAGAATAGTCAGGACCCAATCATGTGGATTTTCCTAACTTCAGATCATTCGAGTATTGGAGAGCTCCGTAGTTATGCAGATGCTTACATTCTTCCACGTCTTAACAGAATTGAAGGAGCTGCACAAGTGAGAGTTTTTGGGGTAGAAAAATCAATTCAATTATATCTGAATCCCGAATTAATGGCCCTAAGGCAAATCGGCTTTAATCAGGTAATTGATACTGTACGTCAGCACACAGCTCAAATGCCCCTGGGATCCATTCAAACAAACAGCAAAAGATTATCTATTGAATGGCCAGGAACAATTAAAGAAGCAAAAGATCTTGAAAATCTCAAAATCGACAACAGCCCTATTCGAATTAAAGACATTGGAGAGGTCATCGAAAAGTCGAACGGAGACCAGGAGTTTCACTTTGTCACACAGGACCAGACGTCCCTTGCATTAATTATGGGGATAGAAAAAGTCCGTGATGGAAATACAGTAGCCCTCGCAAAGGCAGTCAGGAAAGTTTTAACTTCCATAGAAAAAGAACTTCCTCCCTCAATAAAAATTAATCTTTGGTTTGATAAATCTATCTGGATTAAAGAGTCGCTAGTAGATATTGAATGGTCATTATTATTCGCGTTCATTTTAGTTGTTCTGGTTATTTACCTAAGCCTAGGAAGAGTATCAGAATCATTGATTACCAGTACTGCCCTACCCTTATCACTTATCGGAACCCTTGCAGTCATGTATGTAGCAGGATTCAGCCTCGATCTGCTTTCTCTTCTAGCATTAACTTTGTCAGTTGGCTTTGTCGTCGATGATGCGATTGTCGTTTTAGAGAATATTGTAAGATGCCAGGAAAAAGGCTTATCCAGACTTGAAGCAAGCTTACTAGGGTCCAAACAAATTTGCTTTACTATTTTTTCCATGACCCTTTCTCTAGTTGCTATTTTTATTCCCCTATTGTTTATGGGAGGAATTAATGGCCGACTCTTTCGTGAATTTAGTGTTACCCTGGCAATAGCCATTTTGGTTTCTGGATTTGTTTCACTAACACTCACGCCAATGCTATGCAGCCGCTTTTTATCAAAGCACACAAAGCCAACTGAATTACAAAAGAAGATTGCTAGAGTAAATAATTGGATGGTAATGTTATATGGAAGGACATTGAAACGCTGCTTTCACTATCCCAAATCTATATTAGCTTTTGCAGTTGCTTGTACAGTTGCTACAGTTTTTTTATTTTCCAAGTTAACAGTTAATCTTATTCCACCAGAAGATCGCGGATACTTTTTTGCATCTGTGCAGCTACCAAGTGGCATGTCTCCTACTAATATAAAAAATGAACAAAAAAAATTCGAGTCACTCGTACAATCAAATCCAAATGTTGAAAATTTCATCAGCCTTAATTTTGATCATGGCTTGGGTTCTTTTGTACGCCTTAAGCCACTGTCTCAACGTCGTCCTCAGCAAGAGGTAATTAATGAGATCCAGAACAAAATAGACGCAGTTCCCGGAACTCAAGCATTTATTCAACCCTATCAATTGATTAATTTAGACCTAGACTTTGAACATGCAGGTCAATACCAATTAGTAGTCAAAGGATTAGAATTTTCTGACGTCAACAATGCAACAGAAAAACTGGTAAACTCTCTTCAAGCTTCTCCAGAAATAGCCTTTGCACAAAGCTCTATATCGAACGACTCTCCAATGTTGATCATGAATATCAACGAAGAACTTACGCATAAATTTGGTTTTAATAAAAAACAAATTCAAGAATTATTGCAAAATGCCTACGGACAAACTTCTATCGGAAGTATTCAAAAAGGCGCTGACCAAGAGAAAATCCACCTGCAGCTCCTCCCAGATTTTCAAAATCACGCAAACGCCCCAAATAAACTTTACCTTACAACCTCTGATGGACAGTTTGTTCCCCTCAAAGCATTTGCTGATTGGCAAGAAAAACTAGGTTCTTTCGATATGATGCGACGAAATCAGCTGCCCTCAGCCACAATCCGCTTCTCATTAGCCCCAGGAGTAGACCCAAACAAGGGATTAAAACGCACTGAAGAAATTACCTCAAATACTTTACCTACTAACATCAATGGAGAACTTACAGGGTCGGCAAAAACCATAGCTTCAACAATACGAGATACTTTGATTCTTTTACTAGCTGCGGCAATCGTTATGTATATTGTGCTGGGCATCTTATACGAAAGCTTTATCCATCCTTTGACAATTCTTTCATCCATCCCCTTTGCCGGTTTGGGCGGTGTACTAACTTTATTCCTATTTCAAGAACCAATATCAATATTCAGCGCAGTCGGATTCTTATTACTAATCGGTATTGTAAAGAAGAACGGTATTATGATGGTCGATTTTGCAGTAGATGCACAAAAACAAGGAATGGCCCCAGAACAAGCCATTTATGAAGCATGCCTCGTACGATTCCGTCCTATCATGATGACAACTATTGCAGCCATTATGGGAGCCGTTCCTATCGCAATAGGTTTCGGTGACGGAGCAGAAATGCGCAGAGGTCTTGGATTGGTAATCGTTGGCGGATTGCTATTTTCTCAAATCTTGACCTTATATGTAACGCCTATTATCTATCTAACATTTGAGAGACTATTTGGGTCTAAACACAAATTATAAAATTTGAACTCAAAAGAGGTTTGTAATTCACTTTTTCCTTATCTCGAACTAAGGTTATAAACCTGAGTTCGGGATAAAAAAAAGATGAAGAGCAAATCTATTTTGATGGGAAAAATTTCGAGAATTTTCGAAGTAGCACCTGGGGTGCATCGAGAAAATTCGCAGGAATTTTGCACTCAAAAGAGATTTGGAATTCACTTTCTTTTTATCCCGAACTCAGGTTATAAGCTAACAACACGTACATCTTCATAATCACCAATATCTAGACTTTTAGCATATTCAAAAAAATCCGGCGGATTTTTAAAAATACGAAGCCGTTCTTGCGCACGCGCTTTATTAATTCTTTGAAACATAAGATAATCCATGGCATTAGCATTCGTACTTAACCAAAGAAACGGTTCAGTCTGAGTATAACGAAAATTAAACATGAATCCACCGATAAACTGATAACGCTCAAGCGTCATTAAAGTGAAAACCCAAGTTTCTTGAAATTCAGGAATCGCTGCAATTTCAGCAATAGCAACCGAAGCATGAACCCTATTTTCAATGAACCGCTTGTTATTACTTATATTAAAAATAGTCGCGTTTGCCATAGCCCCACAAACTCCAATAGTCTCATGACTAGTAACCATAGGTAAGTTTATCCAAAAATCAGCATCCAAAATTAAAGGAACAGGCAAATAACTCCTTTCACTAGCTTCACGATTGAAAACCCCCCGTACAAAAAATTCACTAATTGCCGATCTTGAAGGAATAGAGCTCGTATAAAACCAATCATCATCCCAATACCTATTCTGATCAAGTGCATAAACTTTAACACCTTTAAATGTATCACCACCTTGACTAAGTTCCGGCAAAAAACCACTGCGACGTAAATTATAAGCAGCTTCGTCAATAATGAAAATATCTTTCCTCGAGAACTTCCGAGCTTCTAACTCCTGAATCACCGCAAGAACCAGAGCCTTAGGAGTCGAAAGTCCTAAACCAGAAGCACTATAAACCTTAAGACCTACCCTACCCTGTTCTCCAGGAATAAGTTTCCTCTTACTCGTCCTTTCATAAACATCAAAAAGATGATGAACCGCTTTGCCATACCCATCATCACTAAAATCAGGTAATCGATATTCCCAGATCACGTTTTGAGAATTGGTATTAAAAGATCCTGCAAACAAGAAACTAAGGAAACTAGCTTGACAGAAAGCGCAAAAAGATACGACAATCCCCACTTTAAGCCCATGAAAACTTTTAAAATAACCCTTCATTGCATACTAATAACATTAACCGTACTAACTTCAGGCTGCTCACGCAAGAATAAGCAGTTAAGCGCAATAGAAATTCAAGAGTCAATCAACGAACAGATTATCATTGCAAAGGAATACTTAGTCTGCGGAAAAAACAACGAGGCAATCAGCTTACTCGAAGACTTATTAAAACAATATCCAAATATGACCAATACAATCGAGGCCCTTGCCTTCGCACATATGGACGGAGGAGATCCTGGCCTCGCTGCCTTTTACTTTGAACAAATTGTCAAAAAAGCCCCCTCTCTACACGAATACGAAATTTTTGCCGCCCAAGCCTACCTAGACGCCAAAGACTACCCACAAGCCTGCCGCAATTATAAAAACTACCTCCAATCCTACCCAAATGACCGGTCCACATGGAAAGCACTCGCAAAAACCTACGAACTCGACAAAAAAGAAGCTCTAGCTCTCGATGCCTACCTACGAGCCGAAGAACTAACCCTCTCCCCTTCCTCCGAACAAGATGCTCTGAAAATTGCCCGCCTCTGCCTAAAAACAAAAAATGACCACGAAGCAAAAACCTGGTATCACCTAGTCCTAACACATAACCCCCTATCAGTTGAAGCCCGTACAAGACTTCTTAAAATCGAACTCCAATCAGGAAATTGGCCCGAAGCTCAAGCACATCTAAATAAACTTGAATCCCTACCAACAAATAAAATTGACCCAGGCCTTATCACTTTAGCCAAAGACATCCTCCTGAAAAAAGAACCTTTGAAAAATACCGGAAAATCTATCACCACCACAAAAACCAACTCAATTAAAAACGATACTAACTCATTCCTCAAAAAAGGTAAAGAATTCAAAGAAAAAGGCGATTTTCAAAAATCAATCCACCATTACAAAGAAGCTTTATCTTTAAACCCCAAAATAGCTAATGCTTGGCACGAACTTTCATTAGCCTATATCGGACATAAAGCATTAAAAGAAGCCGAAGCAAGCGCAAAGGAAGCCGTCAACATCGAACCAGAAAACCTTAGCTATAGATTCAACTACCTCAAAATCATTAAAACAAATGATTCTGATGAAGTACTTTTCAGAGAATTAGATGAAGCAAGAAAACATTTTCCAAACAATCCTGAATTCACACTAGGCTTAGCGCAAGCCTATCATAAAAAAAGAAATGATTTAACCAATGCCAAAAAATTCTACGAAGAATTCTTGAAAGAAGCACCCAACCATGTCAAAACTGAACAAGTAAGAAAACTCCTATCCTCACTTTAATATCGTTTAGCCCATGCCGCTTATAAGCCGTAGTTGCATAGAAACCATTAAAGAAAAAATCAACATACTCGATGTTGTTGCTCAGTATGTTTCACTAAAACGCTCAGGATCCTCCTGGAAAGGCCTCAGCCCATTCAACAATGAAAAATCCCCCTCTTTCTACGTTTTACCCGATAAAAATATTTTTAAATGCTTTAGCTCAGGCTACGCCGGAGATATCTTCAGATTTTTACAATTGAAAGAAAATCTCTCTTTTCAAGAAGCCATAGAAACACTCGCTCACCGTTTTAATATATCTCTCGAATATGAAACGGGCAGCGGTCCCTCAAAACAAAGCACATCACTTAAAAAAGAGCTTTTTGAAATTCACGAAACCGCCAGTGAAATTTTCCACCATTATTTTCTTTCCAATACTGATAATGGAAAATTTATCCAAAACTACTGGAAAGAAGATCGTAAGTTCTCTCTCGAAATTGCAAAAGAGTTCTCAATCGGCCTAGCACCCCCCGAAAATAATTTTCTTATCCAAGCTCTATTAAAAAAACATCGATTCTCTACAGAAGCCTTAAAAGCTTCTGGACTGTTTTTTGCAAAAGAAAATGATTTTGACACAAAACGTTTTATCCCAAGATTTCGAGGACGATTGATGATACCCATTCAAGATATTCAAGGAAGAATCATAGCTTTCGCTGGTCGACAATTAACAATCACCCCACAAGACGATCCCACCAAAGAAGCAAAATATATCAACTCTCCAGAAACACCTATCTTTCATAAAGGAAAAGTATTATTTGGACTAGACAGAGCAAGACAACACGTCGAAAAAGAAGGCTTTTTCATCCTCGTAGAAGGACAACTAGATGCAATCAGATGCTGGGAACAAGGATTAAAAACTGCAATCGCCCCCCAAGGCACCGGTATCACAGAACAACAACTCAGCACTCTCCGCCGTTACAGCTCAAAAGTATATTCCATTCTCGATGCAGACAATGCAGGAACCAAAGCCTCTCTCAGAATTCTCCCCCTAGCATTAAAAGAAAAAATCGACATTTCTTTTATCTCACTTCCCAAAGGCTCCGACCCAGATGACTACCTCAGAAAAGAAGGCCCTGAAGCATTAAAACAAAAGCTAAACTGTGGTCTTTCCCCAATGGCATTCGCCGTAAACGCTTTCCTACCCACAACCTCACCTCCCTCACCTCAAGAAAAAGTTCAAATACTACAACAATTATTCGAAATCATCATAAAATGTGAATCCTTAGTCATCCAAGAAGAATACCTCCTTGAAATATGCCACCTCCTGAATGTTAACCGTCAAGGCATTCAAATAGACTTCAATCACTATAAAAATACACAAAAAACTTTCAGCAAAACAACTTTTACTGAAAAAAACCCAATAAATTCCAAGGAAAAGTTGACAACCGTTGAATACCAGCTTTTACTGATCATTCTTGATCATGAAAATTTAGCACTTTCTTTGGCACAACAAATAAACCCAGAATGGATTACAGAGGATTCAATGGAGTCTAGATTGCTTCAACGAGCCCTAAATGAAATCGGAGAAGGTCTCTGGCAAGGACGTCTCGGAATCGATACTCTCTTAGAAACCGACGATGAACGTAATTTTATTTACTCCATGCTCAGTGAAGAATTTATCTTTGAAGAACCCTTGAAAACCGCTAATACTTGCCTCAAAATACTCTTTACAAATTTTCTCGATAAAAAGAAAAAATATATCGATGAACAAATCGCAAATAATCAAAATGCAGATCCCAACAATATACGCCAACTCCAACAAGAACGAATTACCCTTCGTAAACTAAGCCAAACCCCCCCCCTCATAAAAATGACTTTACAAACATATTAAATTTAGAATAAATGCCTACAATGAAGAAAAACGCAGTCAAAGTTGCCAAAAAAATTGAAAAAACGCCTTCCAAAGTGAAAAAGTCTTCACCATCGAGCAAACACACAAAAACAAAACCTGACACCAAAAAAATAAGCAAAAAAACTGCTTCCCAAAAAACTGCTCCAACTAGCAAAATAAAAGCACAAGTAACCCCCACTAAAATAACTGCCAGTGAACAATCTAAGCCAGTACGCACTTCTGAAGACTTAGAAAACATCGACTATAGCCTATCAAGTACTGAAGAAAAACTTAATGAAAAAATTCGTCAACTCATTGGCTTATCTAAGGAACAAGGTTACTTAACCGTTCAAAATATAAATCTCTCACTACCCGATAGCGTCAATAATCCAGAAGAAATCGAAAATGTTATCACAATCTTAGAAAACCTTGAAATCGATATTCTAGACGCTCAGGAAATCGAAAACTACAAGCAACGCCTACAGCAAACAGAACAAGATCAACTAAAATCCTCCCAATCCGATATCCTCGACGACCCCGTACGCATGTACCTCAAGCAAATGGGCCAAGTCCCCCTTCTCTCCCGCGAAGAAGAAGTGGCCATTTCTAAACGTATCGAACAAGCCGAACAAATCGCTCACGACGAACTCTTTTCTGTCTCATTCATGGCCCCATTCCAAATCGATCTCGCAAAAAAACTCCTAGCAAAAGAAGAACGTTTTGACCGAGTAATTATCGATAAAAAAATCGACAATCGCGAACAATATTTCGCTCAACTACCTGATAATTACGAAAAATCAGTAAAACTTTTTTCCAAAATCAACAACGCCTGGAATGCCTATAAAACAGCAAAAAATGAGGGAGACCGCAAACGCCACATAACAAACTATCAAAAACTTCAATCTCAACTTAAACCAATTTTCAAAAATTTCTGCTTCAAATTAAAAGTCTTTGAAGAATACCTAGATACTCTCCTCCCAGATGTTCAAGAAATCGAAGAACATTTAGACCATATCCTCATCGCTGAAAAAAGCAATTCCAAACGCGCAAAATCAATCGATACAAAATTACTAAAAACCAAACTCAAACAATTTGCTGAAACCTATCGCGTAGAACCCTCAGAATTCATACGCATCATACGCACCGCCAGAAAGGCAATGCGAGACGCTCACACCGCAAAAACCGAAATGGTCGAAGCCAACCTCCGCTTAGTCATCAGCATAGCCAAAAAATACACCAATCGCGGCCTCTCATTTCTCGACCTCATTCAAGAAGGCAACATGGGTCTCATGAAAGCCGTAGAAAAATTTGAATACCGCCGCGGTTACAAATTCTCAACCTATGCCACCTGGTGGATCCGCCAAGCAATCACCCGCTCCATCGCTGACCAAGCCCGTACCATCCGAATCCCCGTTCACATGATCGAAACCCTCAACAAAGTCATGCAAATTCAAAAACAACTCCTCCAAGAACTCGGCCACGAACCAACTCCTGAAGAAGTCGCCGATGAAATGCGCATGCCCGTCGATCGCGTCCAAGCCATCATGAAAATGGCCCAACAACCCATCTCCCTCCAAAGCCCCGTCGGTGAAAGCGAAGATACCAATTTCGGCGATTTCATCGAAGACAAAGCCGCTGAAAACCCCTACGACATGACCGCCTTCAGCCTCTTAAGAGAAAAAATTACCGATGTCCTCTCAAGCTTAACAGAAAGAGAACGAAAAGTTCTCGCCCTCCGTTTCGGCTTAGAAGACGGCTACGGCCGCACTCTAGAAGAAGTCGGCAAAGCATTCAAAGTAACTCGCGAACGTATCCGCCAAATCGAAGCCAAAGCACTCCGTAAAATGCGCCACCCAACCCGCATCAGACAACTCCACGGCTTCTTCGAAGGCGAAATCGATACCAGCGGCCCAGGATTTGAAGCCTTTAGCAAAGCTAATGAATAAGCGCCCCTACCCCCCCTCAAGTCCTAAAAATTCCTACGGCCCTCCAATGCATTCTTAAGCGTCGCTGAATCCGCATACCCAACTCCACCACCACTCGGAAGACCAAAACCAATTCGCGATATCTTAATTGGAAACCCACCTATAAGCGTTTCTTGAATATAATAACAAGTAGCTTCACTCTCAATATCATTGTCCAACGCTAAAATTATTTCCTCTATTTGCCCACTGTCTATCCGCTCTTTCAATGACTCAAAATTTAAATTCTCAGGACCAATCCCCTTTAACGGCGAAAGTGTACCATGTAGAACATGATACAAACCATCAAACGAGCCAGTTCCCTCAATAGCATACAATTCCGGAATACTCTCAACAACACACAAAACACCCCCATTTCGCCTCCCATCCAAACAAATCGAACACACATCCTCTTCCGTTAGATTTCCACAAATTGTACACGATCGAACCTTCGCCGCCGCATCCTGCAACGCCTCTGTCAAAGAATCCACAAGACCACGATTCTCAAATAACAAATGCAACGCTATCCTCTCCGCAGAACGATAACCCAACCCAGGAAGTTGCTTCAATTGCTTCTGCAACCTTTCAAATGACGATGTCATCGAAAATATCAACTAAACATCAAATCTAGACTCACTAGATGTCCTACGTGTAGGCCCCTTAACCTGTGATTGCATCTCATCAAAATTAGGCAAAGAAAGATTTTCCGTAATTTGCTTCATCGCTTCCTCATGCTTCTTACGCGAAACCTCCACTGCCTTTTGAAATGTAGATAAAATCTCCTTCTCAACCCCCCTAGCATCACCTTTCAAAAATTCATCATTAATCTCCAATTTTTGAAACTTTCCTGACCCAGTCACCCACACTCGAATACTACCCGTATCACTAGCAACCAAAATCTCCTCAGTCTCTAACCGCTTAGTAATGTCCTCCATATCCTTCTGGAGCTTTTGAGCCTCTTTCAGCATTTCATTTAAATCCATAACGTTCTTCCTCCTTTGTTGTTAAAAGCTACATGCAAAATCATCGATTAACAATAGTCAAGTCATTTTAGTCTTGATGTTTATTCAATTTATTTACTCATCCCAAAAATAATAAATAAATGAGTTATACCAATTCGCATTCAAAAATGAAAAAAGGTCGTTTGAATTTATGTCAGATAATGACATTCTGAGGGAGCAAGCGCACAGACGTAGCGAGCTACGTCAAGCACTTGTGAGTGAAGAAGGATCATTAGATCGCATGAAGGCAAATCGAGATTTCTTAATTTTTGAATGCGAATTGGTATTAAGCCGTAATTAATGAAGCTACTACCTCCTCAATAGTTGTAAGACCCTTCATTATTTTTTCTACTCCACTTTGCTTAAGCGTCCTGAACTCCAAAGTCCGAACGTAATCCTCTAAATCCTGATAACTAGCCCCATCATAAATAAGTCCACTCAATCCACCCTCTAAAGGCAAAACCTCAAACAACCCCAAACGTCCTTTAAACCCAGTATATCTACAATGCTCACACCCCTTTGAACGAAAATATATAAATTCCCCACCCTCTCCCAAACTCAAATCAAGCAAACCCAACTCCCCTTCACTAGGTATATAAGATTCCTTACAAAAACAACACAGCCGTCTCACAAGCCTTTGCGCCACTATACCCCTAAGCACCGCTGAAATTTGATACGGTCGAACCCCAAGATCTAAAAGCCGCAAAATCGCAGACAAAGTATCATTTGTGTGTAATGTAGAAAAAACAAGATGCCCCGTTAAGGCCGCATTAACCACAATTTGCGCAGTTTCCGAATCCCTAATTTCACCAATCATTATGACATCAGGCGACTGCCGAAGCATCGCACGAAGCGCACTCGAAAAACTCATCCCAATATCCATAGAAACAGATATCTGACTAAAATTACTAAACTCATACTCAACAGGATCCTCCACCGTAATAACTTTATCACCAAATTCACTCCTAAAATTCAACAAAGCATAAAGCGTTGTAGTTTTCCCAGACCCCGTCGGCCCCGTAATAAGCATTAACCCATCCGGCTTTTCTAAAAGCCCCCTTAGCCTACACATACCCCCCTCACATAACCCCAAAGCGTTAATATCAAGATTCAAGTCCTCTCTATCCAAAATACGCATAACAAGACTCTCCCCATAAACCGTCATAAGCGACGAAACCCGCAAATCATACTTCCTACCATAATAATCCCACGATAAACGACCATCCTGAGGCAAACGCTTCTGATCAATACTCATATGCGCTATCAATTTTATATACCCCATAATTCTCAAAACCAACTTACCCTCCAACCTTATCACATCTCCAATAAACTCCCCATCAATTCGATACCTCACTACTAACTCTCTCCCATAAAATCCCACCTCCCAGTGAATATCCGAAGCCCCCCTTCTAATCCCCTCATTCACAATCCCTACAACCCTCCCTTCACTAGAAAAACACATCTCCTCCCCACCAACAACCAAATCCCCCTGCCCCTTGACCCCCTTATAATAACGATCAATCGCTCTACTCAATAAACCTCCATCAACCACAATAGTCAAAATCGACCTACTAAGAATAAACCCTAGCGCCTCTTGCTTCTCATCATCAAAATCTTCATCAACTATCAACGTCAGAACATCACCCATAACAGAAAAAGGAACCACTCTGTATCTAATAGCCAAATCAAAAGACACAAGCCCAAGAACCTCTTCAGAAATTTCCCAACCACTATCTCTAAGAACCTCCATTAATCTAAATCTTAAAACCCAGTGTCTTTACCCTCACCTTGTTAACCTAAATTCAAAATAAAGAAAAGTTGAAAAACAAATCTATCTTGATAAACAAAATTTCGTACTCAAACCCAGGTTTTTAAGCTTAGTAATATCCTTTTTAAATTGATTTGTCCTACTAAAACTTCGCTTCACAATCCAATATCCTTAAAAAAATCATCCTTTGAATTAAATACTTTTACATTTTTTCCCTTTTTGCTATCACTTAAAACTTTTTCCGTTATCTTATTAGGTATCCGAACATCAAAAGGAAGCCCCTTTAACAATTCAACCTGAGCATAAAACAGATTGATAGCTTCACTATGATTCATTCCCAACTTACGAAGAACAACCTCCACATGCTGCTTTCTCCTTGCATTCATACGGCTTCTTACAATGACATCTTTTTTTCTACTCTTTACGACACTCATGATCACAACGTAGTCACAATGTAGTCATTTTGTCAAGAGTACATTTCAACAATAAAAAACTCGAAAACTAAAACTCAGCTTTTTAATTATTAAACGTTGCCTTTAAAACGTTAACCCTCCATGATAACACTCGAATACCACCCTAAACTTCCTTACCAATCTCAGTTTCTTGAAAAAATGACAAGTTACCCATGCATAAAGAAATAAGTCTAGAAGTTTTATTACTATTATCACTATTGACTATTTTGGCTGTAATAATGGGCCAATACATGGCCAAAGTCTTTTCCGGAAATTCCGTTCTACTGTCACCATTGTTAAAACCAATAGAACACTGCTTCTGTCGACTATTAGGAATCAATAGGCATAAACAAATGGATTGGAAAACCTACGCCAAAAATCTTATCATTTTCAACATCATTGGAATAATTGCCTTATTTCTTCTCTTAAAAATTCAACACTTTTTACCCTTAAACCCACAAAAATTTACCTCCTTGCCCTGGTATCAAACTCTAAATATCGCCATCTCTTTTGCAACCAATACAAACTGGCAAGCTTACGCAGGAGAAAGCACACTAAGCTACCTAACTCAAATGCTCGGTCTAACCGTACAAAACTTCCTATCAGCCACCATCGGTATCTCTACAGCCATTGCCCTCATCCGCGCATTTACCAAAAAAACAACCACAGAACTCGGCAATTTTTGGATAGACTTAACTCGTAGCATTATCTACATACTCCTCCCCCTATCTACCCTCCTTGCAATCATCCTAATTTCACAAGGTGTTATTCAAAACTTCAATCCCTATACACAAGCTTACACCCTAGAAGGCCCCATACAAACCATCGCACAAGGCCCCGTCGCTTCCCAAGTTGCCATCAAACAATTAGGAACCAACGGTGGCGGCTTCTTTAACGCAAATTCCGCCCACCCCTATGAAAACCCAACCCCACTCACAGACTACCTTCAAATCCTCGCCCTCCTATTAATCCCCGCTGCCCTACCCTTCACCTTCGGTTCAATGATCAATAATCAAAAACAAGGCTGGATCCTATATACCTCAATGATGCTTCTTTTCTTAATCGGTCTCACTATCTCAGCCTGGGCAGAATCCCAAGGCAACCCACTATTAGCTCAACTAGGCATCGAACATGGCTCAAATATGGAAGGTAAAGAAACTAGATTCGGTGTTCTTAATTCAGTCGTCTTTTCCCAATCAACAACCTCAACAGCATGCGGCGCCGTCAACAACTCTCATGATAGCCTAATGCCAATAACAACCCTAGTCCTAATGTTTAACATGATGATCGGAGAAGTCATTTTTGGCGGCGTGGGCGTTGGCCTTATCACTATGCTCGCTTATGCCATTTTAACCATGTTTCTAGTAGGCCTAATGATCGGACGAACCCCAGAAATATTCGGAAAAAAACTCGAATCCTACGAAATGATTATGACCGCTTGCCTCTTAATATCCCCATCACTTATTCAACTTATTTTCGATGCAATTGCCTTATCCACTACCCAAGGACTCTCCGGAATCCAACAACACGGTCCCCATGGTTTATCTCAAGTCATTTACACCTTTGCCTCAGGCGCCGGTAATAACGGCTCCTCATTTGCAGGATTAAATGCCAACAATTTTTTTTACAATAATGCCATGTCTTTAACTATGCTCATAGGCCGTTTCTCCATTTTAATCCCAGCTCTGGCCATAGCCGGATCCCTCGCCCAAAAAAAACAAATCCCCAATGAAGTCAGATTCCCCACAGAAACCCCCTTATTTGCAGCTATGTTCATCTGTGTTATTCTCATCGTTGGTGCACTAACCTTCTTCCCCCTACTCGTAATGGGCCCACTCCTAGAACATTTATTCATACAATTAGGACAAACCTTTTAAACCTCAGTTCAGGTTAACAGGTCACATATAAATCTTCATATATTTTTCTACCTCTGCATCAACCTCTGACTTCAAAATACCTATCCTTACACGGTCCTTGGGCCTAGACTGAAAGGCTTTCGCTATTTCTTTCATCTCACCTATAGAATGATTTCTTGTCATAATTTCACACGTAAATTTCCTTCCAGTAACGGGATTGCATAGTATCACAATTGCCCTAAGCTCAACCCCAGAACACCCCCCATCAAAATACTTATTATTTAATAATGGCACGTCCATATATATTTTTTCATATATCTGCCATATTGCATCTGATAATACTGTTTTTAATTGAGCTTCATCCTTGAAGTCTTTTATAATCTTATATTCATGGATTATAATCGTATTGCTTTTACCTACCACTGGATAAAATATACTGTCAATCCGACCAAGACCACTTCGACTCTCCGATGCTAATCGATGTTTTTCTCCTTTCAATAAACAAAGACTTTGAATCAAACCATGGAAAATACTTTCGCTTTCCTCAGCAATTCGGTTTTCATATAACTCTAAAGTTTCATTTATAGTAGTTCGAACGCAATCAATGTCCTCTAAACTAAAACTCTCCCCCAACGCATCAAATTTTTTTTGATCTATAAGTAATTTTTTCTTTACCCATAAAGATATAGAATTATTATAGATCGATAAGACCTCCTTATTCGGAATTTTAGCCTGTGCAACAACCCGTCCCATTGAATCATAAGTAAACTTTTCGACTGATAAATATCCCCCAAATAATAGTAATCCCCATAAAGAATCCGCTTCCTGATTGATTGTTACAAACACTACTTCAGGATTAATCGTAATTTTTAGAGTTTCTTTACCAAAATTCGCAATCAGCAAATTGATTTCATCATGAACTTGTTCTGTAATCATTACCTCTGTCGACAACCTTCCCTCACCAGCTACAGCACTTTCTGTGTTTATCCAGTAAGGTGCAACTTGTAGTCGAGAAAAGAAATTGATTATTGACCATGGGTTATACATAGTAACGCCTCCAATATTGTAGCCATTATACCACTCTTTGACTGACGATTTAATCGTTTCATCTCCAATATTGGCCTGACACAACAATGCCTCTACTTCATTTTCTGTAAAACCAAAATACTGAGCATACTCTCTAGAAAGAATAGAATAATCACTAGAATTATTCATACCAGTCCATAGACCTGATTTTGCTATTTTGAAAACTCCAGTAACAACGCCTCTTTTCATGTACTCATTGTCTTTAATACCAGCTCCCAAAAAACCTTTCATTAAAGATAAAGTATCATCGTAATAAACAGTATTATAAGAATTATTCAGAGGTACGTCGTATTCGTCAATTAATACAAATGGAGCTTTTCCATGATAATTAGATAACAATCTACTTAACAACTTAATACTGCCGGTAATATCTGATTTATCAGCTAGACGCCTACGTATTCTGTCAAATTGGTCTATATCAGCTTCGTTTGCAATAAAAGTATTTTTTTTAAACGCATCATGAAGATAAATAAATTCCCAAAAAACTTCGGACATTTTCTGCATAAGATTATTTTCAATCTCTTTGTAACTGTTGCCGTTGATGTCTTTTAAGGTTAAAAATATAACAGGATGCTTCCCTTGTTCGTTAATCTTATCTGTTTTAGCAATTTCAAAATTATCAAATAACGATCTATTGGGGTTGTTTTCTACTTCTTTCCCTTTTGAGTCCACTTCCAAACTTAAAAAATATCTAAGCATGCTCATACCCAATGTCTTACCCCATCGCCGTGGACGCGTTATGAGAATAACATTTGCTGAAGAATTAAGTACTTCTTCGACAAATAGCGTCTTATCAACATACGTATACTTATCATTTATAACAGCCTTAAAATCACTCAACCCCATAGGCATCGGAAGCGCTTTTATGTCTCCAGACATTTTTCGCAATAATTCATTTGCCTTATCTATGCTTTGTAATTCAGCCATTTTCTCTTCCCATCTCTCTATTTTTTAACACAACAACTGTCATTTTGAACACCATTAGAATATATAAAATTGCTCGGTAGCAAGAGTATTTTATTTTCTACCCGGAAAAACCCAGCGCATTAAAGATATGTTTCGAATAATCATTGAGTAATTTTTCAATCCAATTTTTAATGCAATTGCCCCTCCCTAACTAATACAAAAACACGTTTTTAAACTCCCACAACTTTCATCCAAAACCATCCCTTTTAAAAAATCTTAAATTTATTAAAAAAATTCTTGATTTAATGACACGACAATACTACAATGCTCTCATTCTCAGAAAGAGTTTTTGAGCATAAATTAACCCTAATTCACAATTCACCCCCTTCCCTCAACTAATCAACCAACATAAATCATGAATGACAATCCCACTCCAACTATCACAAAACAAAACTACAACTTACACAAACTCAGAATATATCCCCCCCCCAGCAATTCTCCCCTAAATCAAACAACAACTATATGTGTACCCTAATATCATTCGTTTTCAAAAATTTAATTTTTTTAAAAAAAACTCTTGATTTACTGCTAGGACAATGTTATAAAAAATTTCTTTAAAACCAATATCTTACTTTGCCATCAAAAATA
>Ga0207144_1063_pt2 | contig 19663 bp, 21 predicted proteins | sample Alteio_BWMinHeat_FD_153583 | JGI IMG/M metagenome (GOLD analysis project Ga0207144, IMG submission 153583) | Enriched cells from forest soil in Barre Woods Harvard Forest LTER site, Petersham, Massachusetts, United States -... | ecosystem: Environmental > Terrestrial > Soil > Temperate forest >...
GCTGCAGGAGCCCTCGTTCAATATCCGCGGCTTGTCGAGCGCTTACGTTGGCGAGCATGCCCAAAACGTCGTACCGGACAAAGCCGAGGCTTCGATCGACGCACGGCTGGTGAAAGGCGAAAACCCGCATAAGAAATTCGAGCAGATCGCGTCGTTCATCAAGAAGCAGGGATATTTTGTAATTGACCACGAGCCAACGATCGAAGAGCGGCGCGCGCATGCGCTCATCGCGAAAGTCATTGACCAGGGCGGCTATCGCGCTTCGCGCACGGCGATGGATTTGCCGGTTTCCAAGGCGCTCATCAAAGTGGTGCAAGAGGCCACGGGCGACGATACGGTCATTGCGCCTACGCTGGGCGGAAGCGTGCCGATGTATATTTTTGAGGATTTGGGATTGCCGTGGATCGGCGTGCCCATCGTGAATTACGACAATCACCAGCATAGTTCGGACGAAAATTTGCGGTTGGGACATTTGTGGCGGGGGATGGAGATTTATGCGGCGATTTTGGCGGATTTGAATTGGTAGGGGAAAGAGGCTTGCAACAGGGATCGTAGCGGACCATCAAAGAAGACGAAAGAAAAAACAGACAACGCGGCAATCCTAGGGACATGGGCACGGCATGCTGTGGCCCTACAACGCGAGCCTCGGCGTCAGACCACTTTGAGGCGACGTTCGAGTTGGCCCAGGAGGAGGTCGGCGAAGATAGCGAGGAGGGCGGCGGGGATGGCGCCGGCCAGGATGACTGCGTCGCTGACCATGGCGACGCCGCGGAAGATGAAGGTGCCGAGGCCGCCGGCGCCGATGGCGGCGGCGATGGTGGCGACGCCGATGGTGATGACGGTGGCGGTGCGGATGCCGGCCAGGATGATACTCAGGGCGAGTGGCAAGCGGACGCGGAGCAGGATTTGCGTGGTGGTCATGCCCATGGCTTCGGCGGCTTCTAGGATTGTGGGATCGACACTGTTTAGGCCGACGTAGGTGTTACGGAGGATGGGAAGCAATGCGTAGAGAACCAGGGCGACGATCGCCGTGCGGCGGCCGATTCCGCCGATGAAGGGAATGGGGATTAGGAAACCGAAGAGGGCCAGGCTGGGGATGGTTTGAAAGACGCTGGCGAAGCCTAGAGCGATGGTGCGCAGGTGGCGATGTTCGACGATTAGCATGCCGAGAGGGACGGCAATAGCGATGGCAAAAGCCATGGCGATGACCACTAGGGTGAGGTGATCAAGCGTGGCCTGGAAGATTTCGGAGCGGTGACTTTCGAAAAAAATCCAGGGGGTCATGACGCGACTCCGTCGGATGAGTCAAGGCAGGCGGTGAAGGCCTGGACTTCGTGATGGTCGAGTCGGAGAAAGTCGTCGGGGGGCGCAAGAGCGACAAGGCGGCCGGCATGGAGAAGAGCTATGCGTTGGCCGAGGAGGAGAGCTTCGCGAATGTCGTGGGTCACGAAGACGATGGTTCTGCCGAGACGGCGCGTTAGGGCGCTGAATTCGCGCTGAAGTTCGGCGCGGGTTACAGGATCGAGGGCGCCAAAAGGCTCGTCCATGAGAAGAAGCGGAGGATCGGCGGCTAGGGCGCGGGCGACACCTACGCGCTGGCGCTGGCCGCCAGAGAGTTCACGCGGGTAGCGGTTGGAAAATTCAGCGGGATCGAGACCTACCAGGCGCAATAGTTCATCAACCCGGGCGGCGATTCGCGCGGAGTCCCATTTTTCAAGGGTAGGGACGAGGGCGATGTTTTCCGCGATCGTGAAATGCGGAAAGAGGCCGCCCTCTTGAATGACGTAGCCGATGCCGCGACGGAGACGGATGGGATTCGACTTGGTGGTGGGGCGGCCTCCGACAAAAACTTGCCCTTCTGAGGGGATGAGCATGCGATTGATGAGCTTGAGCAGGGTGGTCTTGCCGCTGCCGCTGCGGCCGAGGAGAACGAGGGTTTCGCCGCGCGCGATGCTTAGTGAGACGCCCGAGACGATGGCCCGGGCAGGAATATCGTTTATGTAGTAGGTCACGTCGCGAAATTCGATGGCGACGTCAAGAGGCGCTGCGGTTTTCGCATTCATTTCGATTGACAGCCTCACACGTGTGGGGGAACATCGTACTCTACTCAGCCCCCCTGCGCCTGGTTCTGGCGCATCCTTCTCGCGGAAGCCGCATCCAAGATAGGGGGAAAACGCCATGGGAGCTAGCGCCACTGCTGTCCGCATAAGGCACGACCTTCACAACCGGATGTTAGATGCTCGCGCGCAATCCGATGCGTTGTTTGGCATTGTCGACAACGAGGCGATCTTTGACAGACCTATCCCTGAGCGACACCGGATCATTTTCTACCTCGGACACGTCGAAGCGTTCGACTGGAACCTGCTCGCGCAACGCGCTTTTGGATTGCAGAGCAAGCAACGAACGTTCGACGACCTATTTGCGTTCGGAATCGACCCTGTGGGAGGTGCATTGCCGAGCGACAAGCCAAGCGATTGGCCCAAGCGCGAAGAGGTAGAACATTACAATCGTCGCTTGCGGAATGAATTGGACAAGGCTATCGAACACGCGCTGGCGCGACCGGCCGAGGGGCATCCGCAACTGACTGCCATGCTGGAAGTGGCTATTGAGCACCGCTTGATGCACGCAGAGACGCTGGCGTACATGTTGCACCGGCTGCCAACGGAGAGAAAAATTCCTGGCCCGATTGCGTCGGCGCCCAGAACCACGCGATGGAAGTCGCGGCTGGTGGAGATACCAGCGGGGCGAGTTACGTTGGGGCTGAAACACGTGACCGGGGATGAATTCGGCTGGGACAACGAATTGGAAGCGCGGGAGGTGGACGTCGCGGAATTTGCGATCGAGAGCGGCAACGTCACGAACCGGGATTTTTTGCGATTTATTCAGGCTGGCGGGTACGAGGACGCTGGGCTGTGGAGCGCGGAAGCTTGGGCGTGGAAGGAAAAAGTAGGCGCGCAGCATCCGGCATTTTGGAGGAGAGACGGAAATCTGTGGATGTACCGGGCGATGTTCGGCGAGGTGTGTTTGCCGCTGGAATGGCCCGTGTATGTGAGCCACGCAGAAGCCACCGCGTACGCCAAGTGGCTTGGGCACGCGCTGCCGAGTGAAGAACAGTTTCACCGGGCTGCTTATGGAACGCGCGAGGGCTGGGACGAGCGAGCTTATCCGTGGGGCCAGGACGCGCCGAGCGCACGGCATGGAAATTTTGATTTTCACCAGTGGGATCCTGCACCGGCAGGCGCGCATCCGGAGGGGGCGAGCGCGTTTGGAGTTCACGATTTGGTGGGCAATGGCTGGGAATGGACGCGGACGAAATTCGCGCCGTTCCCTGGATTTGTGCCGATGCCCTTCTACCCCGGTTATTCCGCGAGTTTCTTCGATGGCAAACACTACGTGATGAAGGGAGGGTCGCCGCGAACGGCCGCGTGCATGTTGCGGCGATCCTTCCGGAATTGGTTCCAGCCTCATTATCCGTACGTCTACGCGACATTCCGTTGCGTGGAAGACTAGCAAGACAAGCCCGGGCCTTAGGAGACGACATGCTGATCGAAACCCTTCCGTCGAAACATGTGTCGGAGTTCGCAGCCGAGGTGCGCTTGGGCCTGACCAAGAGCGGGCAGAGAGAATTGCCTTCAAAGTATTTGTATGACGAGGTGGGTTCGGCGTTGTTTGAGGCCATCAGCGTCTTGCCTGAATACGGCCTGACGCGCGCAGATGCCCGGCTGCTCGAGAAACACGCACGCCAAATCGTTGGGCTGTTACCATCGCCGGTGCACGTCGCGGAGCTGGGAAGCGGAAGCGGAAAAAAAACGCGCTGGATTCTGGAAGCGCTGTCGCGGCGACAGAAGACTTATTACTTTCCTATCGAGATTTCGCCTTCGGCGCTGGCGGCGTGCGAGAAGGAATTGGGGCAGATCGATCTGGTGAGCATCGTCGGGCATGAACAGCCGTACCTGGAAGGCTTGCGGACGGTGGCCGATGGACGCGCCGACGGCGATCATTTGCTGGTGTTGTTTCTCGGGAGCACGATCGGGAATTTCGATCGCGATGCTGGCGAGGAGTTCTTGCGGAACGTGCGCAACATCTTGCGCCAGGGCGACGCTTTGCTCTTGGGGACGGACTTGGAGAAAAACATAACGGATCAAATACTGGCCTATGACGATCCGGCTGGGGTGACAGCGGCGTTCAATATGAATTTGCTGGCGAGGATTAACCGAGAGCTCGGCGGGGACTTCGATTTGGCATGTTTCCGGCACGAAGCGCGGTGGAATGCGAGGGAGCGGCGGATGGAGATGCACTTGCGATCGACATGCCGGCAGCGCGTGGAGATTCCGGCGGCAGGCCTGCGCGTTTCGCTGGATGAAGATGAAACGATTTGGACAGAGAGCTCGCACAAATACAGAATTGGCGAAGCTGTAGAAATGGCCGAGCGGACCGGGTTTCGATGCGAAGGCCAGTGGGTGGACCAGGAGTGGCCCTTCGCGCAGAATCTGTTGATCGTGGAATGATTCGGGCTGAGGCTGGAAAAACTGTTGTTCCGAGAACCTGGCTTGTCCAGGCGGGCCCACCCCTGCGGATTCTCAACCTTCGACCGTATAAGTCTCCCTGGTAACTGATCGTTCCCAGTTTTTACTTCCGAATCGAACGCTAGAAAGATTCGATGCGCCAGACTAGGCGAGCAAACCATGGCTCTTCGGGCGCCAGGGGCGGATGCCAGATGGCGAGGATTTGAGAGCCTTGGTAGACGCGTTCGAAACCTTCCTCGGATTCGGAAACCGTTTCAATGGGAGCTACCCAAAACTCCTTTGCGCCGGGCGCGTGCAGAGTGATGCGGAAACGCTGCCAGCCGTCTTCCATGCGGAGTAGCGGACCAGGCAGGATGCCGCTGAAGCGAAGATTTTCTGGACCCTTGGGCGTTTCAAAAAAACGGTCGGGTTCGGCGGGTGCGAGCAGGTTGATGACCGATTCGAGGCCGACGGCGAGGGGCTTTCGAAGGGGCTGCTTGAGTTTTAGACCGATCTCGCAGCCCACTTCGCAACCGTTCGGCGCAGGGCCGAAAGAGAATCGTTTCGCCAGAGAAAGCCTCGGAGCGGCAGACTCACCTTTTGCAGCGACCTTCAGTTCGTCTTCGCAAATCAGCTGCGCATCGTTGGCGGAGGAGGATTTGACATGAAAGGCGCCGCCGGCAAACCCGGGATCTTCCTGTAGTTCGAGCGTCTGATATTCGGCCTGCGTGCGGGCGGGGTCGTAGAGCAAGACCCGGAACGCGTGGCGAGGCCAACGGTCGTAGCGGAGAAAACGTTCAAGACCTGGCTCTTTGACGAGCGTCTGCTCGTGAATGGAGGCGACAGCGCCGGGCACGGCAGTTTTCGCGGCTTCGCGCAGGCGGGCGTGGTAAGCCTCGGGCCTGCGCTGAATGGAATTGATAAGGGTCGCGGCAGCGGGGCGAAAATCGAAGGCGGCCAGGGTGCCGCCATCCGTCGGTTTGAGCAAAGCCTGGTATTCGGACGCGGTGAAGAGATGCTCATGAGTGCCGTCGGCGTCGTAGTCCAGCAATTCGACGCGCGGATAGAGCGCGCCGGCGGTCTGCCGGTCGGCAATAGCTTCGGCGCGAATTAAATTGCGCCAAAGCTCGGTGCGGAGATGCGGGGCATACAGGCCGCCGAAGATGCCGTGCCAGTAGGCGTCATTGCATTGCGCGCGGAGCAGGAGGTCGCGGGCGTGGACAAGCTCATCGGTAGCTTTTGAGCTGGTGCGGCGCGCGGGAGTCGCCGCGATGCGGGCGGAGACGCGCAGCATTTTCTTGTGGAGCAGGTTGGATTCGGCGTACTTGCGGAAGAAACCGCGCCATGAGCCGCCGCGGAGGAACGAGAGGATCTCCGGGCGCGCGGCGAACTCTTTTTGGACCGCGTGGTAACGCTGACGGACACGCGTGGGCAAAACCCACTCCATCATTTCGGTGTAAGAGGCGGTGGGAAGATCGGCGCGTCCCAAAGGCGAGTGATCGGCGAGGTATTCACTGGGGGTTGAGACCCGCAGCCAGGAGGAGTTTTTCTCGAGGGCGGTGAAGAAATTTTCGAGCCAGCCGTCTTTGTAGCAATGCGCGTTGGTGCCGGGCCAGACGCCGAATTTTTCCATGTCATCGCCCATGGCGGCAACGCCACCGGGATAGAGAGCCGCGGCGTCGCGCAGGTAGGTGATCACCTCATCGACCTTGCCAAAGGGGATAAAATATCGGAGGGCTTTTTGGCCGGGAAAGAGCCAGACGCTTTGGCCGCGGTCTTCGGCGATGTAGGCACCGAAGAGTTCCTCGGGCTCGAAGCCAGCAGAAAGGAAATGGATGTCGTCGACAAGAGTGTAGCTGACGGCAGCAGCGCCTAGCGCGGAGGGAAGCTGTGGCTCCCAAACGCGCTCGGCGATCCAGGCGCCCGTCGGGCGATGGCCAAAATGTTTTTCAAGATAGGTGGCTAGGCGCGTGATTTGCTCGCGCTGGTCCTCGGGCGGGATGGAGACGAGGATCGGTTCGTAGAAGCCGCCGCCGATCAGTTCGACTTGTCCAGAGCCGACCAGGGTTTTCAGCCGAGTGAAATACTCGGGACGGTGCTCTTCGACCCAGGTGAGTAGCGGGCCGGAATAATGCAGGCCCAGGTGGACGCCCGGATGTTTCTCGAGGAGTTCGACGAAAGGCAGATAGGAGTCTCGGAAGGCCTTTTCGAGCACGTGGCCGAAATTGCCGCATGGCTGGTGGGCATGAATCAGGAGGACGAGATGAAAGCGTTCTGGCATGGGGACAGTTTTGCTCCAAAACATCATACCGTGCGGCGCAACATTTCCGATTCAAGAGATGAGAAAATTGCGCTGAAGGCGCACTTTGCTTGGAAGCATGGCGCTCTAAGGCAGGGTGGTCTCGTCCCTGGGACGGCCCTGGCGGCGTGTGGGCGGGCAGCGGAGATTGACACACCTTCCTGCGTGTGAAAGGCTAACCAAGGAATAGAGTACACGATGCGCGTTACAGCAAAAGGCGAATACGCCACGCAAGCGGTGCTGCACCTGAGCCTTCAGTATCCTGAAGTGGTAACCATCCACGAGATTGCCGAACGGCACCACATTCCCCTGAAGTACCTGGAGCAAATTCTGCTGGAATTGAAGCGCGGCGGTATTTTAGAGAGCCGGCGAGGCGTGCGCGGCGGCTATACGCTGGCGCGGGCGCCCGAGGAGATTTCCGTGGGGGCGGTGTTGCGAGTGGTGGATGGGGCGTTCGCGGAATCCAGTTGCGTGCACAACGAAGCAATGGGCGGGGTCTGCGTAGAGGGAGAAAGCTGCGGACTGAAACAGATTTGGAAAGATGTTCAGGGGGCGGTGGAAAAAATTCTGTTTGCGACTTCGTTCGGGGATGTGCGCAAGCGGACCTTGAATGGCGCTGTGCGGCGGACCGAAACTGCGCGGCTCGAACGCTGAGCCAAAATGAAACGGCACGCCTCGGCGTGCCGCGGAGAGCATCTAATTCCAGATTCTAAGACAACCGGTCGGGTTATTTCGCCGTGTAGAAGTCGGCGTTGATCGGCGTAAAGCTATTCCACTTCTCCGGTAGGTCTTCCAAAGCGAAGATCGCGGTCACGGGGCAGACCGGGACGCAGGCGCCACAGTCGATGCATTCCGTGGGATTAATATAGAGCTGTGTGACCTTTTCATGCTCCGGCTCATCTTTGCGGGGGTGGATGCAATCGACCGGACAGACGTCGACGCAGGCGGTGTCTTTTGTGCCGATGCAGGGCTCAGCGATTACGTAAGCCATTCAAATCTCCTTTGCTCGGACAACGGGCCGAGGTCTTCCGGGGAAGGGAAGCGCCCGGTGGAATTTCTTATACCACGCCCCTGCCGGGGCCAACAAGCGACTGAGTGATTGTACTGTGCGAGGGGAGGATTCTCAACCGGCGCACATGAAGCTAGAATGGTTGGGGAAGGTACACCGATGAAGATACGGACTGCCATAGCCGCAGTGGTGTTGTTGGCCGCTGGGATCGCGCCTGCGGCGCCCGAAGCCAAAGCACCGCGCGACCCTGAAATGATTGATATACAGGGGTTCCAAAAGATCCTGGAACAAAACCGCGGGAAAGCGCTATTGGTGAACTTCTGGGCGACCTGGTGCGAGCCCTGCCGCGACGAATACCCCATGCTGAATGAACTGGCGAAACAGTATGCGCCCAAGGGACTCGAGGTCGTTGGGGTGAGCATGGATGACGACGGGGACTTGATTTTGATGCGGCGGTTCCTGGCACGCTACAAACCGGTTTTCCCGAACTACCGCAAGACAGCAGGGGCGGAGGCCGCATTTAGACAGTCCGTTCTGGCAGGTTGGACTGGAACGATGCCGGTGTCCGTCTTTTATGCCAAGGATGGCCGGCAGGTGAGACATTTTATTGGCGAGAAGGGCCGGGAACAGTATGAAGAGGCGATCCGCGGGCTGCTAGCAGGCAGTGGATCCGCAGCGTCACCGGGAAAGTAGCTCTTCGGTTCAAAGCCAAACGAGAGACAGGGAGAAGATCCGATGCTCGATTTGAAGGGCAATCGCATTACCTACTTCGGGCACAGCACGTTTTCGCTGACGACGCCGTCGGGGCAGGTGGCGATCATCGATCCGTGGGTGATGACCAATCCGGCATGCCCGGCAGCGCTGAAAAGCGTGCCGCGCCTGGATGTCATTTTCCTCACGCATGCGCACGGGGACCACTTGGGCGACCTGCTGGCGCTCGCGAAGCAGCACAAGCCGAAGATTGTGGCGATCTTCGAGACGTGCCTTTGGATTGAAAGCAAGGGATTTCGAGAGGAAACCTGCCCGATGGGAAAAGGTGGTTCTGAAAAGACCGGCGAGTTTCTAGTGACCATGACGCATGCGTTTCACTCGAATTCGATCGATGAAAATGGTGTACGGTATTATGGCGGTGAGCCGGCTGGCTACGTGATTCGGATGCCAGGAGGATTCACGATTTATCATGCGGGAGACACGGCATTGTTCGGGGACATGAAGCTTGTCGCGGAGCTGTACAAGCCCGAACTGGCGATGCTGCCGATTGGCGATCGCTTCACGATGGGACCGCGCGAGGCGGCGTATGCGATCCGGTTGCTCGGGGTGAAACACGTTATCCCCATGCACTATGCCACGTTCCCGTTTCTAACCGGCACCGTGGATGGACTGAGGCAGCAAACACGGGAAACTGCGGGGCTGGAGATTCATGCGCTCAAACCGGGAGAAAGCCTGTGATTCGCGCGGCAAACTTGCGCAGCGGCTACATCCTGGATGACGTCGAGCAGTATCTGTACGAATTGCTGCCGGAGCGGGACGCGGTCGCGAGCGAAATAGAGCTGTATGCCGAAGAGCACCGCGTGCCCATCGTAGGGCCAGCAGTGGCGCGCTTGCTGGCGTTGTTCGTCGAAGTTTCCGGCGCTAAACGCATTTTTGAGATGGGCTCGGCGATCGGCTATTCGACAATATGGCTGGCGCGGGCAGCCGGACCAAAAGGAAAAGTGCACTACACGGACGGAGATCCCGCGAATGCGCAGCGGGCGCGCGAGTATTTCCGGCGGGCGGGAGTGGCGAAGCGTATTGACGTTCAGGTGGGCGACGCGCTCGAATTGCTGAAGAAAACTCCCGGAAAATTTGACCTGATCTTCAACGACGTCGACAAGCACCAATACCCTGACGCGTTACGAGCGGCCCTGCCGAAGCTGCGGCGAGGAGGATTGTTCATCACGGACAATACCCTGTGGTCAGGCAAGGCGGCGCGGCCGGCATCCGCCGATGATGCTCGGACGCTGGGAGTGCAGGAATTCAACCGGCTCGTGTATCGCTCGAAAGAATTGTATCCGGTGCTGATCCCGCTGCGCGATGGCGTGACCGTTTGCCGCAAGCGGTGAGGCACGGTGAGCGCTACGAATGCAAAAAGCTTCGGATAAAGAAACCGAGGTTGGCGGGGCGCTCGGCCAGGCGGCGCATGAAATACGGGAACCAGTCGTTGCCGTAGGGGATGTAGATGCGCAGGCGATAGCCGTCTTTCACAAGCATGCGCTGCAAGTCGGTGCGCACGCCGTACAGCATCTGAAACTCGAAATCGTCTTTGGAAATCTGCCTGGCGGCTGCCCAGCGAATGGTTTCCGCGATCATGAGCGGGTCGTGCGTGGCGATTCCGTGGTAAAAGCCGCTGGGCAAAAGAATTTTCATCAAACGGATATAGTTGAAATCCGTGTCTCTTTTGCGAGGGTAGGCGACGTCTGAGGATTCCTTATAGGCTCCCTTGCACAGACGGATACGGCAACCGTAAGCAAGCAGATCCTGGACGTCGGTTTCGCTGCGATAAAGATAGGATTGAATCACGGTGCCCACTGCGGGCGTGCTCGAACGCGCGCGCTTGACGAGTTCGACGGTGCGCTGCGTGTAAATCGAGCTTTCCATATCAACACGGAGAAAATTGTCATAAGCGGCAGCGCGTTCCGCGATGGAAAGCACCAGGCCCTCGCAAAACTCGACGTTCAGGTCCAAGCCGAGTTGCGTCAATTTGCATGAAACGTTGGCGTGGATCTTTTCGCGGTCAATGCGTTCGAATATTCCGAGGTAAGCGTCGCGAGCGCGCTGGGCGTCCGCCGTGGTCGAACAGTTTTCTCCGAGATAGTCCAGGCTGGCGAGCATTCCGGCGTTGTTGCAGGCGCGGGCTGCTGCGATGGCTTCGTCGAGCGTCTCGCCAGCGACGAAGCGGTGCGCCATGCGGCGCGTGATGCCGTTGGAGGTAACCCATTTGGCGAAGCGGGGACTCTCGGAGAGCTTGAGAAGGGTCGCTCGGAGCATCGAATATGATTATGCCCGTGTAAACCCTTTCGGACTAGTCCGTGTGCTCTTCCAGGAACTTTTCCGCGTCCAGGGCGGCCATACAGCCGGAGCCTGCGGCGGTGACCGCCTGGCGGTAACGATGGTCCTGCACATCTCCGGCGACGAATACACCGGGAACGGAGGTCAGGCTGCCGTGTTTGGAAAGGAGGTAGCCATTGCTGTCCATCTCCAGCTGGCCCCGGAAAACGGTGGAGTTGGGATCGTGCCCGATGGCCACGAATACTCCGTCGAGGGCAATTTCCTTACTTTCCGTTCCTTGCGGATTGCGCACGCGCACGCCGGTAACGTGGCCGTTCGGAGCGTGAATTTCCTCAACAACCGCAGGGATGACAAGTTCGACCTTGGGGTTGGCTCGAACGCGATCAATCATGATTTTAGAGGCACGAAATTCTTTGCGCCGGTGGATGAGGTAGACCTTGCTGGCGTAGCGGGTCAGAAAATTGGCCTCTTCCATCGCGGAATCACCCCCGCCGACAACCGCAATGGCCTTCTCGCGAAAGAAGTAGCCGTCACAGGTCGCGCAGGTCGAAAGGCCGCGGCCAATCAAGTCGTGCTCGCCCGCTAGGCCCAACAAACGTGCCGTGGCGCCGGCGGCCACGATCAGCGCCTTGGCCTCGTACGTGTCTTTGCCAGCCGTGATCTTGAACGGACGATGCGTAAGGTCCGCCTCGTTCACGGCTCCTGCTTTGAACTCCGCGCCGAATCTCTGCGCCTGCTTGCGCATATTTTCGATGAGCTCCGGCCCCAAGATGCCGTCGGGAAAGCCGGGATAGTTCTCGACGTGGGTGGTGAGAGCGAGCTGGCCGCCCTGTTCATGGCCGTCAATCACCAAGGGCTTCAGATTGGCGCGGGCAGCGTAGATCGCGGCGGTGAGGCCGGCGCAGCCACTGCCGATAATCACTACGTTTTGCATTCCGATGGTCTCCACCTATTAGATTCAGCAGCGCGCCCGTCCGATACAAGTGCTGGATGCGGCCCGGAGTTCGGTATTGTAGCATTCCCTTCCTTGCGGGCCGGACGGCGAAGCGTCCAAATTGGAAAGTTTCTTTTATCGCTTCGCGTTGACCATCCGGGAGGGCTGCGGCTATAGTCCCAATCATCAGCGACCGGAAGACCGAGATTGCCCGAGGAGAGAATCACATGGATCCACGATATCCCATTGGAAAATTCGCGCTGCCCGCCGAAGTAACGCCGGAACGGCGCCAAGAGGCCATCAACGAGCTGGCCTCACTGCCCGTCAAATTGCGTGGGGCGGTCGAGGGACTGGATGATGCGCAACTGGATACGCCCTATCGCGAGGGCGGATGGACCTTGCGTCAGGTCGTCCATCACGTCCCAGACAGCCATGTGAATGCCTATGTGCGTTTGAAACTCGCCCTCACGGAGGACAAGCCGACGATCAAGCCTTATGACGAGGCAGCTTGGGCCGAGCTTGCGGATTCCAAGGCGGCCCCCATCGAGAGCTCACAGACTCTTCTCCAGTCGGTGCACGCCCGCTGGGACCGTTTGTGGCGGTCTCTCGAGCCGGAACATTTTGCGCGTGTTCTGGTGCATCCGGAGCATGGCGAACGGACCGTCGATTGGCTCCTTTTCCTCTATGAATGGCACGGAAAGCACCACACCGCGCACATCACCGAATTGCGAAAACAGAAAGGCTGGTAGCGGGCGCGAGTAGCGCACTCGGCTGCGGCTCGTGTAGGATGATTCGGTACACGAGGAGAGTCGATGAGCCGAGCATCAGGGACTTACGCCATTTTCGAGACATCACAGGGGAGTATTGTGGTGCGGCTTCTCGAGAAGGAAGCGCCGAAAACCGTTGAGAATTTCATCGGGCTGGCCGAGGGCACGAAAGAATTTACCGACGAAAGCACCGCACGAAAAACAAAAAAGAATTTCTACGATGGGCTGGTATTCCATCGCGTGATTCCGCAGTTCATGATTCAAGGCGGCTGCCCGCAAGGCACTGGCCGCGGCGGTCCGGGCTATAAGTTCGCGGACGAATTTCATCCTTCCTTGAATCATTCGAAAGCTGGCAAGCTTTCCATGGCCAATGCCGGGCCGGGCACGAACGGCAGCCAATTCTTCATCACCGTGGCCGCAACGCCGTGGCTCGATAACAAACATACCATCTTTGGAGAAGTGGTTGAGGGACAGGACGTGGCGAACAAAATTTCCAATTTGCCGCGCGATTCAAACGACCGGCCAAAAACCCCAGTAGTGCTCGAAAAAGTGCGCATCGAGCGCGTCCCCTAAAACGCGCCGAATGACGATGCTGACACCCCAGCGCACTCTGCGGCTTATGATCGAAGTGATCTTTGTGCTGTTGGGCGTGCTGGTGGTTTGGCTGGCGCTCGCGGGCCGGATTTCTGATGAGCAGCGCCACAACGTCTCCTGGGTCTTGCTGAGCGGCGCACTGATCCTCTGGGGGCTGCGGGCGCTCTATGGACCCAACAAGTGGTGGGCGCGCTGGGAAAACTGGACGCGCGGGCTTTCGCTGATTCTTCTCGGCGTGGTGATGCTGGCCATTTCGCGAGCGCCGTTTCCCTGGATCGCGCCCCTGCTGGCCACGGCTGGCGTATTGATGTGCTTGCGCGGAATCATCGGGGCAGCGCTCCTTTTCCGGCTGCGCTGATTCCCTCCCGCCCAGACTCCCGCCTCGATTTGCACTTTGCTTCAGATATAATCCGCACAACGAACGGCCCGCTCTGCTTCTCGAGCCGCAGAGGGCCACCGTTTAGCTCAAGCCATAGGAGAAAAGGAGACGCATCATGCTGAAGGAATTCAAAGAGTTCGCGATGCGCGGCAACGTGCTGGACATGGCTGTCGGTATCATCATCGGCGCGGCATTCGGAAAAATCGTCACATCTTTCGTTGAGGACATCCTGATGCCTCCGCTCGGTAAGCTCGTGGGACCCGTCGATTTCTCGAGTCGGTTCATCAGCCTCTCTGGCAAACACTATGAAAACATCGCCGCGGCCAAGTTGGACAAAGTGGCAACGCTGAACTACGGCCTGTTCTTGAACACGGTTATCAACTTCCTGATCGTCGCGCTCGCCGTGTTTCTTCTCGTGCGCATGGTGAATCGCTGGACCACCAAACCGGCCGCTCCGCCCGCGCCCACCACGAAGGATTGCCCGCAGTGCGCCATGAGCATTCCGATCCAGGCTAAACGCTGTGGTCACTGCACGACGCAACTTGCGTAGAATCAACCTTCTCTATTCTATTGAAACGAAATCTCCAAGTGGCCGGCGGGCGCTTCAAGACGATGGTGGTTTCTTCGATTGGTTGCCTTCGAGGTGGGCGCGGAGCCGCTTGACGACTTCATCTTCCTGTCCATCTTCGATCTCTTTCTTGACCTCCTCGAGAGCGAAGTGCACGACATCGTGATGATGCAGTTCTTGGGGCGCCAGCACGTCGCTAAACCGCAGCCACAAACGGTGCAGAAGATTTACTTCGTTGGACGTCAGGTTAGGAGCGTGCGGTCCGAGGACCTTGTAGATCTTGTCGCCGTTGGGCAAATGAATTTCGAGGTTGAACTGCGGTTTGATGTCGCCGAGTTTTTCCCAGGCCTCGCCGATTTGGCGGGCCTGCTCTTCCGTGTTGTCCTTCGCCGAACGACCGATAACAATGGTGCTGGATTGAAGCGAAGCGCCAGCGCGAAGTATGCCTTCCCAAAGGTCGTTCGAAGCAACCACCGCTAGGCGAATCGACTTGCCCCGCTTTTCAGCCATGGAAAGAGCCTGCGAAAACAAATGCTGCTCGATGCTGCCGAAGAGCTGATCGGCGTCCAATTCGTTTTCGCCGGAAGCGGAGCGGCGCAGCAAGCGGACGTGCAAAACAACCACATCGCGGCGGCCAGGCTTGATGCGATCGAGAACGTTGCCAAGATGATAGAGATTGAAATGGTTGCTCACCGGCACAAGGATGTTGCCCGGCCGCGCGCCAACTGCTTCCGGTGTCAGCTCGGACTCCAGCTCCAGGTTGAACTGGTCCATCTCCATCTGAGCCGCGCCACCTCGGTGGGCGCGACGCTCGGAAATCGAGAAAACGATAAAGAGCAGAACGGAAAAGGTTCCGCCCGCCATGGTGGCCACCGGCTTGGTAAAAAGATTGACGACAGCGATAAGAAACAGCGTCAGCGTAATCAAGCTGAGTCCGACAGGAATCTGCACCCCGCGAATATAAAAATTAAATGGCACCTGGAATTCGCGCACCCCAGGCCTGGTGTATCGAAGCACGAGCACGGCCAGGCCGTTCATGGTGAAGCTCCAGATGACGCCGAACGCGTAGAGGTTTGCAAGAAAAGTGACATCGCCGCGGCTGATAAAAATGGTGATAATTTGCAGCAGGACGACGATATTGATGATGCGGTAGCTGGTGCCGAATCTTGGGTGCGGCTGCCGGAACCAGGAGCTTAGAACGCCGTCCTCGGAAACGCGGTTTAGCACGCCGTTCGAACCGACGATGGCGGTATTGACGGCGCCGGCGAGAATGAGCGTGCCCACCACGACCACGAATGCATGAAAGATCAGCCGCGCAATGAGCGGGCCGTGCAAACTCATCGCCAACCCGCCAATAAGGTTCTCGAGGTAGTTCTGGCGAACGCTGTCGGGAATGATCATCACCGCAAAAAAGGAAACCAGGGAGGTGAAGACCAAGCTGTAGACGAAGATGACGAGTCCGGCTTTTTTGAGATTCGGGAGTTTCGGACTTTCAATCTCGCGATAAACCTGCGCAAGAGATTCCTCTCCGCTCATCGCCAGGACCGAGTGTCCTAGTGCGATGAAAATCGCGATGATTCCGAACATATGTGGAAGCGGACTGCCGGCAAGCCAGCCGAGCGCGCTGGCATTCAAACGAAGATTGCGCGGGTGCGGCCAGGGCGGAAGCGGCGAATGCCTCAAGACCGCCGTGTAGATACACCAAGCGATCAAAAGCACCACCATCGCCGTCACCAGCTTCATGATGACGAGCGCTTTTTCGCTGGACTCTGGAATGCCCTTGGTGTTCTCCCACCAGAAATAAACCGTGACGAGAACCGCAAATCCAGCGGCGATGGAGTTCACTTCGCCAGGTGTGAGCGGGCTTCCGAGGTGCGAATACTGCAGCACCTCGCTGATCAGCCCGGCCAGGTATTGGCCGGCGGCAACACCGCTGATCGGCCCCGTCAAAATGTAGTCGAACATCAGCGCGGAAACGCTGAATTTTGCGAGAGTTCCGCCAAGGGACTGCTTCACAGCGCGGTACACGCCGCCGCGTACGAACATGCTACAGCTCTCGACGTAGACCGCCCGCACCGCGTAGGAAAACAGCATGATGGCCAGGATGAACCAAGGCGCGGTTTTGCCGATGTAGCCTTCCGCTTCACCGCCTGCGTAATAAGCCGAAGAGGCCAAATCGTTCAAAACGATAGCGGCTGCCCGCCAGAAGGAAATGAATGTCAGGAGAGCCGTTGTGGCAATAATGACGCGCGGAACGCCGTTGCCGCGGCTGCCTGCGGCAGCAGGGCTGTCGGAAGAGCTGTTCATGTACGGGTGTTCTCGATCAGCGGATTAAAATGCTCGCACTTTTCCGGCGCGAAGTCTAGCCGAAGGTCCTTTTGCTTAGGGCTGAAACGATTTAGGAGCCAGCCGTGCGGAACGCCTTGGCGCACTCGGCGCAGGGGCAGATGGTTCGCAAATGGTCGTAGCTGAAGATGCCAGTGGAGTGGCCATCCGTAAAGCTGATTTGTACGGCGTAGTTGCCGACGACCGTTGCGGCTGCGGCGCGCGGCTTGGCTTTGAACATCGGCAGCGCGGGAAATGATGAGCTCCCCGGGGCCGCTGTTGCGGCGAAGGCTTCTTTTTTCCCACGCTCGTCATTGCATGTGGCACAGGGACATTCCTCGCGCAAATAAGCGAATTCGTAGTGGCTAACGTGGCCATCCGCCCAGGTAATGTCGACTCCAGCGCCGGTTTTTACGTGCACTTTAATGGCGGTTGGTTTCTTCCGAGAATCCAGTGGTATAGGCATGAATGTAAGTCTATCTGGGCCGGGCTTTTAGTTCGCTGGGGAATGCATAACCGAGCTAACTCGGCTCCCCTGAAGGGTCAAACGGGCGCTCCTCTGGACCGAGACTACGCAGATCAATAGTCGCCGTACCTCCTGAATCGTCCTGGAGTTCGCCACAATCCATGACCAGGGCTATACAGACTTCATCGCGGAGTTCTGCATTTCATGAGTCAAGACTTGGCTTTGCCGTTGCAGCAATCGCCTGGCGGAATAGGATTGCCGTGCGGGCAGGTCTTCGGATGGCCGAGAAAAGTGCAGATGCGCTGATCCAATTCCGGGCTGATAATGTGTTCGAACTTACAGGCTTGCGTATGCACTTCGGATTCGTCGATGGAAAAAGTATCCTTGAAGAGGCGCTCCGCGAGGCGATGGCGCCGGACCACGTCTCGCGCGCGCCGGCTTCCCACCGGAGTGAGCTGCGCTTCCCCATTCTGAAGGTTCACAAGATGCAGATCCGTCATGCGACCCAGAGTCTTCGTGGCCGGCTCTTCGGAACGAAGCGGCAGACTTCCCGCAGGCCCGGTGGCGTGGAGGCCGGCTACTTCGGCGGGCTTCCCGGCCTCTCCGCAGATCCAGATTTGCTCGAGGAGATGGTCGAAACGAATCTCGTCGTCGATGGAAACCGGAGTGCAGCAATCGGCGGTATTGGCGAGCGGGCACGCCAGCGGATGGCCCGGGCCGTGCTGGGCCGTATCAAATTGGAGGCGGCCGTGGGCGAGCTCAATGCGCCGATCGGCTTGCCGCGCGATGTCCGGGTCGTGCGTAACCATCAAAATCGTGTGGCCTGCGTGGTGCAAGTCACGAAAGATTTTCAGAACGATTTCTTCGTTCGCCTCATCGAGGTTGCCGGTGGGTTCGTCGGCCAGGATGATTTTCGGCTGATTGATCAGCGCGCGCGCGATGGCCACGCGCTGCTGTTCGCCGCCGGAGAGCTGCGCCGGGAGATGCGTCAGGCGCTCGCCCAGGCCCACGCGGCGCAAGGCCTGCTCGGCCTGCTTCTCATCCGTCACACTGTGAAAGTATTGCGCCAGCATGACGTTCTCGACCGCGCTTAAATATGGAACGAGATGAAATTGCTGGAAGACAAAGCCGACTTTTTCGGCGCGGTAGCGGACCATCTCGTTTTCGGGGAGGTTTGATAGGTCGATACCGCCCACGAGGACGCGGCCCGAGTTGAGTTTATCGAGCCCGCCAAGAATGTTGATGAGCGTGGTCTTGCCCGAGCCGGATGGACCCATAAGCGCGACCCATTCGGCGGCCTGGACCGAGAAGCTGAGGTCATCGAGAGCGCGCAGTGCCCCGTATTTCTTGACGAGGTTCTCGATCACAACCTGCGGCGCCGCCGTCTTGTGCTCGGGCAGAATCTGAATAGGAGCGCTCAAGCCTCACCTCGGAAAACCGACGCGGGGCGAATGCTGGCCAGCCGCCGAAGCGGATACGCGCTGAGAATCGCAACAATCATCGTGAGAGCCACAGCTACAGGATACACAATCAACCGCGGTTGCGCCGCCACTCCGAATACTTGTTTGCCAAGCCAGATCGAAAGAACCATTCCCGCTGCGGCACCAATCAAGCCGCCTGCCAACCCGAGCAGCGCGGCCTCCGCCAGGAAAAGACGCAGCACCCGCCGCGTCGCGCCGCCAATGGCTTTCATCAGCCCGACATCGTGCCTGCGCTCCATCGCAACGTTGGTCATCGCCGCCATCACGCATAGGCTCGTGAGCAGCAGCACAATCGCCACAGTGGCCGTCAGCAAACCGCTAATGCGGCTGTATATCTTCGCTTCGCCTTCCGTGAACTGGCGGAGGGGGCGCACATCAACGCCAGGAAGACGCTGCTCGAGACGAGCGACCTGATCTTGAATCTGCTGCGGTGTGCCTGAGAGGCGGAGTTGCATCAGACTGATGCGACCGGTCTGCTCGAGCAGAGCTTGGGCGGCTGCGAGCTCTAAGAAGACTTGACTATCTTCCGGCCCCCCCATGGCCGACAGCTCGTAGACTTGACAAGCGTCCTTCCGGTTTCCGCTGGTGAGACCAATTTCGTCCCCGGTGCGAAGCTCGAGGATGGTAGCGACCTTTTGCCCGACTTCGCAACGACGGGCGTCCAAAGGCCTCACTCTCTCTTCAGCACCTACCAGAGCCGCGGGAACGACACTTGAGGGACCCGGCGGCGCATGGAAAAACCCCGCCAGAATTGCCCTCGTGGTTTTAGCCGGTCGCTGGTCTCGCTCGCGGGTGGCGATATCAACGACGCCGTAAAGATACGCGGCATAAGCCAAAGGAGCACCCTCATACCGGTCGGGCAACTGTTTGAGCATCGATTCGTCGAGAAAGTGCGGCGACCCGTCAGAATCGACCGCTTCGCGAGGGCCGATAACAACGTTGGGGCCGAAGACGCGGAATTCAGTGGTGAGGCGGCGCTTGGCATCGACTTGGAGATTCAGGAGTGCCGCCGTGACGGCCGCGCCCGCGCCGAGGGCGAGCAGAATCACAAACAGGCGCCCACGATCGGCGCCGAGCAGACGACGAATAATGCGCCAGAACATCTGTGCATTGTTCCTGCGAGGCGCCGGCATCATTCACCTCGCAGAATGGGCGCCGGCTCGTAACGCGAGGCGCGGCGCAGGGGAATGGCGCTTCCGACTAGCGTAACTCCAGCGGCGAGCGCAAGAACGGCAACAAGTACTAGCAGTGACGGGGCGGGAGCAATGCCGAAAATCTTTTGCCCAAC
>Ga0207144_1082_pt1 | contig 19604 bp, 15 predicted proteins | sample Alteio_BWMinHeat_FD_153583 | JGI IMG/M metagenome (GOLD analysis project Ga0207144, IMG submission 153583) | Enriched cells from forest soil in Barre Woods Harvard Forest LTER site, Petersham, Massachusetts, United States -... | ecosystem: Environmental > Terrestrial > Soil > Temperate forest >...
TGTCTCGCTTGAACATTGCAAGCTTTGAGTTCATATCTGAGCAGTATGACCATATTGTCCAGGGCAATTTTGTTCTTGGACCACTCCAGGGACGTGGAAGAGTTAACTCAGATACATCAGTAATAAAACCTGTGCTTTCATCATCCAAAGGAATTGTTATGTCTCATGCATTATATCCAACATTCTCAGAAATTGACCCTTATAAAATGAGCGCAGCTTGTGTTGATACTGCTATCAGGAATGCAGTTGCTGCTGGAGCAAATCCCGCTTATTTAGCACTCTTAGACAACTTCTGCTGGTGCAGCAGTAATGAGCCCTTGCGCTTGGGACAATTAAAACTTAGCGCAAAGGCGTGCTTTGATTATGCAGTGAATTACGAGACGCCTTTTATTTCAGGAAAAGACAGTATGTTTAATGATTTTAATGGGTTTGATAAAAATGGTAAATCTATCAAGATATCAATTAAACCAACACTCCTTATATCCTCAATCGGTGTGATTGATGATATAACAAAAACTATTTCCCTTGATGCAAAATTTGAAGGAGATCTTGTCTATATTCTCGGGGAAACGGACGAAGAACTCGCGGGATCTGAATATCTTGCAATGCAAAACTCAAAGGGAAGTGTTGTGCCAAATGTAAATGCGAAAAAAAATAAAAAATTATATATAGCCTTATATTTGGCGATCCAAAAAAACCTAATAGCCTCAAGTATTAGCATTGGCAAAGGCGGCTTAGGCGTAGCACTTGCCAAAAAAGCAATAGGCGGAATGCTTGGAATCGATATTAGTCTTAAAAATTTACCAGGAAAAGTAAAACAAAACGATTTTGCTCTTTACTCTGAAAGCCAGGGAAGAATTCTGATTACTGTTTCAGTAAAAAATAAAACAGCTTTTGAGAAAATAGTAAAAGGCAATTCTTTTGCACAAATCGGAAAAGTGACCAACCAACCTACCATAAATATAAAAGGGCTAAAAGGAGAAAACATCGTAAAACTCGACTTATCAAAAGCAATAAGTGCATATAGAGAAACTTTTAAGAATTATTAATTATGAAACCAAAAGTATTAATCTTTTCAGGATATGGTTTGAATTCAGAAGAAGAAACAGCATATGGTTTTACACTAGCTGGTGCAAGAGCTGATATTGTTCATATTAATGATCTTGTTGATAAAAAATTCAAATTAAATGACTATCAAATTTTATCCTTCCCCGGAGGATTTGCATACGGAGACGACACCGGTGCTGGAAACGCCTATGCCAACAAAGTGCGCAATCACCTCTGGGAAGGATTACAAAAGTTTATACTCAGGGACAAATTGATTATTGGAATTTGCAATGGTTGCCAAATCGTAAGCAATCTCGGCCTTGTACCGGCATTTGAGAAAAATTACGGATCACGACAAGTTGCTCTGATCCACAATGAATCAGCAAGGCTTATTACCCGTTGGACAGATATGAAGGTAACTTCTAACTCTCCCTGGCTTATGGGAATAGACATTTTGTCTCTGCCAATAGCACATGGGGAAGGAAAATTCTTTTCAGATGAAAAAAATTTAAAACTTTTAAACAAAAACAAACAAATTGCACTACGGTATGTAAAAGGGCCGATTAGTAACTATCTTAGTGTTGCAGCAAACCCCAATGGTTCAATTGATAATATCGCAGGCATTACTGACGAAACAGGAAAAATTTTGGGTCTTATGCCTCATCCGGAAAGAGGCATGTTTTTTAACCAATTGCCCAACTGGCCATTCTTAAAAGAAAAATACCTGAGGGAGAATAAAAAATTGCCAACTGCTGCTCAAGGATTACAAATATTTAAAAATGCTGTACAATACTTTAAGTGATATGAATACAAAAAAATCTATCATAGCAACGCTTGGAAGTCATTCTGCTCTACAAATTTTAAAAGGCGCAAAGGATGAAGGATTTGAAACACTTGTAATTACAACTCCTGACCGAGAAAAGTTTTATAAAAGTTTTCCATTTATAGATGAGCATATGACAATTCCAAATTTCTCAGATTTTCCCTCAATTGAAAAAAAACTTATCTTTAAAAATGTAATCCTAATTCCGCATGGATCATTTGTAGCATACCTTGGTTTTGAAATAAATAAAAACATGCAGGTCATGTATTATGGTAATAAACATGTCCTTGATTGGGAGGAGGATCGACAAAAGCAAAGAGAATGGCTTGAAGATGCAAACATTAATGTTCCCAACCAGTTCAAAAATATTGACGAAATTAGTTATCCTGTGATAGTTAAATCATACGGTGCTGCTGGTGGAAAAGGATATTTTTATGCAAGAGATAAGGATGATTACAAAAAGAAAATCAATCAAATGGGAACAAAACAATTTATTATCCAAGAATATGTAATTGGAGTTCCACTCTATATTCATTATTTCTATTCCCCTCTTGAGGATAAACTGGAAATCATGAGCATGGATAAAAGATATGAAACAAATGTTGATTCTCTCGGAAGAATTCCTCTTTCAGGACAAGAAGGACTAAGTATTGAGCCAAGTTATGTTGTTGTTGGCAACAGCCCTTTAGTACTAAGAGAAGCTATGCTTGCTCAAGCTTTTGAAATGGGAAGAAGAACTGTTGAATCTTCAAAGAAACTTATTGATAAACGCGGATTATTTGGGCCTTTTTGCCTTGAAACTGTAATTAGTCCTGAACAGGAATTTTTCGTTATAGAAATTTCCTGCCGTATCGTTGCCGGAACCAATCTTTTTACTCATGGGTCTGCATACTCTTGGCTCTATTATGACGAGCCAATGAGTACGGGGCGAAGAATTGCCAGAGAGATAAAACAAGCAATAGAACAAAACAGCCTGCCCCTAATTCTTGATTAAAAATGGATAATAAAAAAAATAGTCAAAGGTATGCCTTAATTAGTGTTTTTGATAAAACAGGAATTGTTGAGTTAGCAAAAGCTTTAGTTAAGAAAGAATTTAAAATAATATCTACGGGCGGAACTGCTTCGTATCTTAAAAAACAAGGGGTAGATATTGTTCCAATTGAGGAAATCACCCATTCTCCTGAAAGCTTTGATGGAAGAGTAAAAACAATTAGTTTTCAGCTTGAATCAGGTTTACTTTTTGATCGTAAAAACCCAAATCATTTAAAAGACGCAGAAAAACTTGGAATTCCTTATATTGATTTTGTTATTAACAATTTCTATCCATTTTGGGAAAAACCCGATATTGAAATGATAGATATTGGTGGACCCACAATGGTTCGCTCAGCTGCTAAAAACCATGACTCTGTTACGGTCTTAGTTGACCCGATGGATTATGAAAATGTAAAGAAAGAACTAGAAAAAAATGGACAAACATCTGAAAAACTGCGAAGAGATCTTGCAGCAAAAGCTTTTTCTTGTGTTGCTTACTATGACAGTCTAATCGCAAACTATTATCAAAACCAAACAAAAGGATCTGATTATTTCCTTGCTTTACAGAATGGGAAAAAATTACGTTATGGAGAAAACCCACATCAAGAAGCTTTGTTTTTTAAAGAAAATAATAATGATACTTTAGGTTTGGGAAATTATAAATTATTACAAGGAAAAGAAACATCTTACAACAATTATTTGGATCTTGACGCTGGTCTTGAGGCAATTTCTCTTGTCGGACAGGACTTACCTGCCTGTGTAATACTAAAACACACTAATCCATGTGGCGCAGCTGTTGCTAAAACCATTGAGGATGCTTTTCAAAAAGCCTGGTTTGATGGTGATCCCCTAGCTGCTTTTGGCGGAGTTATATTATTAAATAGACCTGTAGATGGTGAGCTTGCCGAATCTATGCTTGCTGATAAAAAATTCTTTGAAATTATCGTATCCCCTAATTTCACAAAAGATGCACTTATTGCTTTTGCTAAAAGACCAAAGTTGCAGATTCTGGAAAATAAATTTATTGGAAAGCCATTTCTTGTAAAATATAAAGAGTTAAAAAAAATCCGTGGTGGGTTTTTGATGCAAGATACCGACACTTACGAGTTAACAAAAGACAATATGCGATGCGTAACTAAACAAAAACCTACTGAAAAACAAATAGACGATCTCTTATTTGCCTGGAAAATTTCCCAAGTAAGTAAATCTAATTGTGTAGTTGCGGTAAAGAACGGTGTTTTGGTCGCATCAGGAGTTGGACAACAAGATCGCAAAAGATGTTGTGAACTTTGCGTGAGTAAAGCAATTAAGCCGCTAACTGGAGCTGTTGCAGCAACTGATGGATTTTTTCCATTCCGTGATGGACCTGATATACTGATTAAAGCTGGTATTAAAGCAATTATCCAACCAGGTGGATCAATAAGAGATCAGGAAACAATAGATGCATGTAACGAATCAGGAGTTACTATGATAATGACAGGAGTACGGGCATTTAAACACTAATTATGAAAAATAAAAATTATTGCACAATCTACTTAGTGCGTCACGGACAATCAAAAGGAAATCATCCTATTGACACATATGGACTTGACCGGGAATTAACGGAAAAAGGACATCAGCAAGCAAAAGAAGCAGCTAAAAACCTTAAGAGGTTTAAGTTTGATGCTATTTTTGCATCCCCCCTGGTTAGAGCGCAACAAACAGCAAAAATAATCGCTGAGGAACACAAGCTTGCAATACTTACAAAAGACGCACTGAAAGAAAGATATCATGGCGTACTTGAAGGGAAAGGGATTGATGAATTAAGGGATGAGTTAAAAAAATATTATGAAATGAGAGTAAATTTGCCTTATGATAAATGGAAAAAAGTTGTTATGGCAAAAGGGCGCGAAACTGATGAGGAAGTTATATCACGATTCTTAACAACGATTAGAGAAATAGCTGTCGCTTATCCGGGAAAAAATGTTTTGATAATCGGTCATGTTTCTATTATGATAACTCTTTTAATTCATTTGGGGATAACAACATATAAGGAACTTGGAGGAAAAAAATTTGAAAATACCGGATATATTAAATTAAAAACAGATGGCATTGATTTTTTTGTTGAAGAACTTAGTGGAATTGATATTAAACTAAAAAATGAACAAAACTAACATAACTATTGTAACTATTGGTAGCCACTCAGCACTTGAAGTGGCACGCGGGGCAAGGGATGAAGGATTTAAAAATTTGATTATCTGTCAAAAGGGTCGAGAAAAAACTTATGCAAAATATTACAAAACCAATGGAGATCTTGGTTGTGTTGATGAAATTTTATTGGTTGATAAATTCTCAGATGTTTTAAATTCCACTATTCAAGAAAGGCTGAAAGCTGTAAACGGTATTTTTATTCCCAATCGATCTTTTGAGGTTTATATTAATGATTACGATGCTATAGAAAATGATTTTAAGATTCCAATATTTGGGAATAAAAAACTCCTTCGCATTGAAGAAAGAGGTTTTAAGCCAAATCAATATGATTTATTAACCGCTTCCAAAATCCGCTATCCAAAACAATTCAAAGACCCAAAAGATATTGATAGACTATGCATAGTAAAAGTATTAGAAAAAGCAAGAGGATTTGAGAGAAGATTTTTCTTTGCCAATTCCGAATCAAGCTATAAAGATGAAGCAGCGAGATTAATAAAAGAGGAAGAGATAACAAAGGAAGCATTAGAAAAAGCTGTTATTGAAGAATTTATTGCAGGTGTTCAAGTAAACTTTAATTTTTTCTATTCTCCGACTTACAAAAGACTAGAGTTACTTGGTACTGATACTCGAAGACAAACAAACCTAGATGGCATACTAAGACTAACAAGCAATATACAATCAAAAATTTTAGAGGATAATAATGTTGAAATAAAGTATGAAGAAGCTGGTCATATAGCAGTTACTGTTTTGGAATCAATGCTTGAGCAGGTATTCGAAATGGGAGAAAGATTTGTTGAAGCCAGTAAAAATTTTACTTCCCCTGGAATTATCGGTCCTTTTGCACTACAAGCTATGATTATCCCAGGTCCACCAAAAAAGGAAATTGTTGTTTTTGATGTTTCCCCCCGCTTCCCCGGTTCACCCGGAATAACCGCAACTCCATATAGTGGGTATTTATTTGGAAAACCGGTAAATGTTGGACGAAGAATCGCAATGGAAATAAAAGATGCAATAAAAATCAATAAACTGAATGATATAATCAGTTAACATGAATATTCAAAAATCACCACTATCTGAACTTACTGCCATTACATCACTTGATGGAAGATATCGTTTTAAAATTGAAGAATTATCAAGCATTGTTTCAGAATATGGTTTAATCAAAAATCGCATCCGTATTGAAAGCAAGTATTTGCTCTCTTTATCAGTTGCCGGTGCTACTCGCAAGTTTACAGACAGTGAAACAAAATTATTACAAGAAATTGCAAATGGCAAAATAACAGATATTGATATTGAAAAAGTAAAAGAAATTGAGAAAGAAACAAGACACGATGTTAAAGCAGTTGAGAGAATGTTACGTGCAAAACTTCAAGAGACAACTCTTAAAGATCAGTTGGAAATGATTCATTTTGGTTTAACTTCTGAAGATATAAATAACCTATCCTACCGGCTACAACTTAAAGATGCAACAAATAAAATCTTAATCCCTACTCTTAATGATTTGCTTGAAAAACTAACTCAAAGAGCTCAAAATTTTAAAGCAATTCCAATGCTCGCCCGGACTCATGGACAGGCTGCAGTTCCAACAACAATTGGTAAAGAATTTGTAGTGTTTGCAACACGGCTTAATAAACAAATTAAAAAACTAGAAAAACTTCCTCTAACAGGAAAATTAACAGGTGCTGTTGGCAATTTCAATGCTTTACAGTACACCTTCCCAGAAATAGATTGGATTAAGTTTTCAGAAGAGTTCGTTTCATCACTTGAGCTTGAACCAAACTTAAATACAACTCAAATTAACACAAATGAGGATATTGTAGAAATTGTTCAAGCATATCAACGGATTAATGGAATTATTATTGATTTTAACCAAGACATGTGGCGCTACATCAGTGATCATTGGTTTGTACAAGTTACTAAAAAAGGCGAGATCGGCTCTTCAACAATGCCACAAAAGGTAAATCCAATAGATTTTGAAAATAGCGAAGGAAGACTTGGAATTGCAAATTCACTTGCTGATTATTTTGTTCGCAAGCTTCCAATCTCAAGACTTCAGCGCGATTTATCAGATAGTACAGTTCTTCGCGAAATTGGAACTTTTCTTGGGAATTCATTGATTGGATACACAAGTACGCTAACAGGGTTATCAAGAATAGAACCGGACAAAAGCCAAATTGAAAAGGCTTTAAACTCAGATTGGTCAATACTTACAGAAGCGGTACAGACATTACTAAGAAAAACAGGCATCGCTGATCCTTATTCATTGATTTCCTCTCTAACAAGAGGAGAGACGGTTAATCCTGAAAAGTGGAATGAATGGGTTGAGGGATTATCGATAGATGAAAATATCAAAACAGAGTTAAAAAAATTAACTCCTGAAAACTATATAGGCTTGGCTGTTAAACTAACGGAAAAAGCAATTGCAGAAATTAACTCATCTGGGAAAAGTGAATAAAAAGAATTGAGATTATCGGATATAATATGCTAAAATGATATATACTATGAACCCACTTGTAAGTATAATTCTTGGGTCTGATTCGGATCTTGCAGTCATGCAGGAAACGACAAAAGCTCTTAATGAGTTTTCAGTCTCTAATGAAATACTTATCATCTCAGCTCACAGAAATCCTGAAGGATTAGCAAAGCATGTAAAGCAGGCGCAATCAAATGGAACCAAAGTTTTTATTGCAGCTGCAGGTGGAGCAGCCCATTTACCGGGGGTAATAGCCGCTATGACAACACTTCCTGTCATAGGCGTTCCTATTAAAACTAAAACTCTTGAAGGTATGGATTCATTGCTGTCCATTGTTCAAATGCCATCCGGTGTTCCAGTTGCAACGGTTGCTATAAATGGCGCTAGAAATGCAGGAATTTTGGCTATGGAAATTTTGGCTATATCTGATGACAATCTATCCATAAAGCTTTCCGAATTTAAGCAGAGCTTAAGAGAATCAGTTGAAAAAAAATCGAATACTCTACAAAAAATAGGTATAAGTAAATATTTGGAAGAAAAAAATAAATGATTTCATCAAAAAAAATTCTCGCTTCATATCCTTTAACTCTTAAAACAATTAATCTGCCTAATCTTGGGAAAAAATATCAAGGAAAAGTACGTGATTTTTATATTCAAAAAGATAAAAGAATCACGGTCACAACAGACCGCCAATCAGCTTTTGATGTGGTACTTGGATATATTCCTTTCAAGGGAGCTGTATTAAACCAGTTGGCTGCTTTTTGGTTTGATAAAACAAAAAAAATTGTCCCTAATCATCTAATCTCAGTCCCCGACCCAAATGTGTTGATTTCTAAAAACTGCAAACCTATTTTGATTGAAATTATAGTACGGGGATATCTTACCGGTACAACTACAACTTCCCTTTGGTACAACTACGAAAAGGGTGAGCGCATAATGTATGGTATAAAATTTCCTGATGGCATGATAAAGAATCAAAAACTTGTAAAGCCAGTTATCACTCCAACAACTCATGAGGCATCGGGAGTACACGATCGTGTTCTGACCAGAAAACAAATACTCGAAGAAAAACTAGTAGATCCTAAGTTGTATAAAAAAATTGAAGATATCGCTCTCAAACTTTTTGCATATGGAACAAAGTACGCAGAAAAAAAAGGAATAATTCTGGTTGACACTAAATACGAATTTGGATTATATGATGGAAAATTAACTTTAATGGATGAGATTCATACCCCTGATTCATCCCGATTTTGGGTGAAGAAGACTTATCAAGAAAGGGTTAAGAAAGGATTGGAACCTGAAAGTTTTGACAAAGAATTTTTGCGAATTTGGTATGTAGAGCACGGTTATCGGGGAGAAGGAAAACCACCAACTATGCCTTCAGAGCTTGCAGTAAAAATGTCCCAACTCTATATCGGTATTTACGAAAAATTAACAGGCAAAAAATTCAAAGCATTTGATTATCCAATTGAGCAAAGAATAAAGCAAAACCTCAAAAAAGCAAAAGTAATCTAATGAGTGAAATAGACAAACTTGAAATCTGTAAACAAACAAGAAAATTTGCTGCCCAGTCTCTATATATAGTTCTTAAAAAACTTCTAAAATCACAAAAACCAATATCGGAAGTTATACTCCGTGACATCTGGCTTTCTGAAATGCGGAAAAATAAAAATATCTTCCCCGATGGATGGTATACCCCTCCTCCTCATGGAATGATCATTTTATTCGGTGATGATAAAAATATCCAAAGATTTGATTACAGAAATGCCAGACAGGAAGAGTCATGGCCCAGGGAAGATGTTTTTCTCGCTAGAAAAAATGCTGTAATTTTTTGCTATGCATCACCTGTTGACAACGTTACAGGTATAATCGGAGATTTTGGTATTACGCTTTATTTTGGAAACAACGCAGATATGAAACAATTATTAAAAACCTGCTTGAGAATTAATCAAGATACATTTCAATTTGCCAAAATCGGAATGAGAATTTCTGAAGTTACAATATTCGCAGAAAAACAGATGGATAAATATGGAATGACAAATCAAATCATAAGCTACTCAGATAAAACTCTTAAAAACATTGGCCACAGTATTCCTGCTACTAATGAGGGGTGGACTGATAAGGAAAAAAAGATTTTATCAGTAGGCTTGAAAAACTGGATCAGTGCAAAAGACGTAATCAGTAAAAAAAGATTTTTTGTAAATGCTAAGGAGCAAATAAAAATTAAGCCAGGTGTGGCTTTTACAATAGAACCAAGACCAAAAGTAATTGATAAGCCAAACTTACCTTCCTCTCTTAACTATCATACAATTGCTATTTTCAAAGAAAATGGAGAGAAAGAATTGTTAACAAATTTTGATGACCTCTTTACATTAGCTGGAATGAGTTATATGATGTAGCATATGAAAAAAACAAAGATTACTTACTCCCAAGTAGGTGATAATTACGACACAAAAGACCCCACTAAAATTCTGGCGCAAACAGCTGCTAAAGAAACCGCTGACAATCTTAAAAAGCATGGTTTCGAAGAAATTTCAGATTCAAGAGGTGAATCTGCGTATGTTTGGAAGCAGGGAGATGTCCACATGGCAGCAGTTGCTGAACAACTGGGTACCAAAAACCTGGTTGCAGATGAGACTCGCAAGATAACTGGAAAAACTTATTATGATATTATTGCCCACGATACTGTTGCTACAATTATTAACGACCTTACAACTGTTGGAGCTCAGCCCTTGGTTCTTCATGCTTATTGGGCAATTGAGAATAACGACTGGCTACAAGATACAGAAAGGATGACTGATCTTATTGCAGGCTGGAAATCAGCATGCGATCTTGCTAGCGTTAGCTGGGGAGGCGGCGAAACACCAACTATTAAAGGAATAATAACGCCCAATACTGTAGCTCTTGGGGGGTCGTGTGTTGGTATTATAAAAGATAAAAAAAGAATGATTAATGATAAAAATTTGCTATCAGGAGACAGAGTACTTCTTCTTAAAAGTACTGGGATTAACGCAAACGGATTATCTCTTGCTCGAGCAATTGCCAATGAACTTACCAGTGGATATGCAACAAAATTGAAAAATGGTGAAATGTATGGTGAGGCAATTCTTAAAAAAACTAATATCTATACAAAGCTTATTCAAGATCTACTTGATGCAGGTATTGACATCCACTACATCTCAAACATTACTGGCCATGGATTTAGAAAGTTGATGCGCGCTAGACAGGATTATTCATACATAATAGAAAAAGTGTTTGATCCTCAGGAACTATTTTTGTTTATGCAAGAGAGAGCAGGTCTCACAGATTATGAAATGTATGATGAATTCAATATGGGAATGGATTATGCAATTTATTTACCGGAAAAAGATATAAAAAGGGCTCAGATAATTGTTAAGCAAAATGGATTTGAGAGCCTTAATGCGGGTTATGTTGAAAAAGGAGAGCGTCAGGTCATTATAAAGCCTAAAAACATTGTCTTTAAAGGAGAAAGTCTAAAGGTAAGACTTTAGTTTAAAAATAGAGATGCTCCATAAGCAATTGAACTAACAATAATTGCCCCAATAGTTATAATAAGAATTATGTTTATTAATTTGCCATTTGCCTGACCGTTGAGAAGTTTTTTGTCATTTGAAAGAATATAGAGAAAAGTAAGTATCGGAATAAGTAAAACCGCGTTAACTGCTTGGGAGATAAAAAGAATTGTCAAAAGCGGAACAAAAGGAAGAAGAACCAAAAGTGCTCCAATTATCAAAAGGCATGCAAACAATCCATAAAATTCAGGAGCTTCTTTGAAAGAAAAATTGAGCCCTGACTCCAATCCAAAAGCTTCGGTCACAACATAAGATGTGGCAACAGGAACAAGGGCTGCCCCAAATAGCGAGGCGTTGAGAAGTCCAAATGCGAAAAGAATTGATGCAAATTGTCCAGCAAGTGGCATTAGAGCCACTGCCGCATCTTTTGCGTCATTGATTGGAATATTATGCGTAAAAAGAGTTGCAGCACAAGCAACAACAATAAAAAATGCAATAAAATTAGTAATAAATGACCCAAGAAATACGTCAGCCCTCTCAATATTTATATCCTCTTTTGACAATTTTTTATCAACAACATAATCCTGAATAAAAAACTGTCCCCAGGGTGTAATGGTTGTACCAACTAACGCAATAAGCGTAATTATATAATTTTTGTTAAAGTTAAATGCTGGCGAAACAAGACTTTTTACCGCAAATGACCAATCAGGATGTGCAAGTGTTGCTGAGATAATATAAACAAAAAAGAAGGCAGAAAGAATCAAAAATGCCTTTTCAAGCGCTTTAAAACTTCCCCTTGTTACAACAAAGTAAACAAGGATTGTTGCTACAATAACAGAAATGGCCTTATCAATGTGCAAGACGTCCATTGCTGCTGCCACTCCTGCAAACTCAGCAGCAATGGTACCTATGTTTGCAACAAGCAGTACTGCCATAATAAAAGTTGTCCAGCGCACACCAAACTTTTCCCTAATAAGTGAAGCTAAGCCTTTCCCTGTTGAAAGACCCAAGCGGGCTCCAACCTCCTGTGTGATCGCTAAAGCAAAGGTTGTTAAAAACAATACCCATAGGAGTGAGTAACCAAAGCGAGCGCCTGCTACAGAATATGTGGCAATTCCTCCGGCATCATTGTCAACAGATCCTGATATAATTCCAGGCCCAAGGATAGCAAGAATGGGTAAGAATCTATAGAAAAATTTTTTAAAGCGCATCTTATACCTCCTCCTCTTCTTCAATCTTTGCAAGAATACTGTCTATCGTAATTGCCCCAATTACTTTCTTTTCACGATCCACAACCGGAAGTAAGCGAAGATTATATGAAGAAAATAGTTTCAATATGTGGTAAAACTGTGTATCTTCGTAAACAAAGTGTTTATTATTTACCAAATCGGAAAGAGGAGTGTCTGAGTTGACATCAATAAGGTCTTTTGTATCAACTGTGCCAATCAATTTATATTCACTATCTACAACAATAATTGCCTCAGGCATACTATCTTTTCTCAAAAAGTTTTTTAGAGTCTCTTCAACCGTTTTATCTGACATTTCCTGATAGGGAAAATTATCCATTAACCCTCCGGCTTCATCATCGGCAAAAAATGATAATTTTCTGACTCCCTTTGCCTTTTCTTGCTCCAAGTTTTTTAAAATTTGTCTACTGGTAAATGGATTTAATGTATCAATAATGTCTGCAATAGTTGAACTTTTCATCCTATTAATAATATTTTTTAATCTTGATGAAGTAACTTGTTCAAGAATTGCACTTTGGGTTTCTTCATCAGCTTCTTCGATTGCATCAGCTGCCTGCTTAGCATTAAGAACATTTATCAGTCCAACTCGCTCTTTTGTTCCAGCTTCTTCCAATATCTCAGCAATTTCAGCAGGATGGAAAGTATTTAATTTACTTTGTGTAAGTTTAAGCTGAACATTGCCTGTTTGATAATCAAATGCTTCAATTAGCGACCAAGGAAGAGTAATCGTTCTCATGTTTGTGCTTAGGAAATCTAAATTTAACCTTCTTAAAATTCCAGAAAAACCGATATCAATCCCCTCGATTTTCAGTTCACCATTTTTTTTAAGCATTATGTCATTTACACGCACTAGCCTTTTACCGTCTACATCAATTACCTGTTTGTCTAAAAGATCCTCAACTAAATAAAAATCCCGTTCATCACGGGATAACTTATTAATTTCTTTGGCTTTGACAATCCACGCTCCATTGACAAACTCCATTAGGTCTATAGGCACAACAAACTCAAGACCCTTGCTCTTGACAACAATTTTTGAGATAACAGGATCTTGCAATGTATCAGATACAACTAAATCTCTAGCGCGGCCAATGGTTTTGCCTTGATTTATAACATTCTTATTAAACATTTGGCTAAGATATAACATAGCCTTAATTGTAGTTTTTGAAGCTAGCAGATGTCAACCCACAATATAGTCATAAGCTATAGTGAGCCTGTGAGGAGACAATCACTGGAAGATAAAGTTTTTCAAAATATTGCTTGAGCATTCTTGTTGTACTGAAACTATTCAGTATTAAATTCCGAGCATTCTTCATAAGCACCTCCCATTTAGATTTATCCTCAGAATAATACAGTGGTAAAATATTATACTGCAGCACGTCTTGAATACTTTTTTCAACACTATCACTATCTATGTCCCAACCAATTTCAGATATATTTACCTCATAAACCCATCCATCTTTTGTGCTCATTGGAAGTGTTCCATTAAGCGCTGCTTTCATGCCACTTGTTCCGCATGCTTCTGATCCAATAACTGGAGTATTAAGCCAAATATCACAACCAGCTGTCAATAATTTTGCAGCCGTAACATTATAGTTATCTAGATAAACTGCATTGTTAGGTAGTTGATTTTTCATTATATCTTTTATTTGTGCAACCATTTCCCGTCCCTCGTCATCTGATTGATGGGCAATACCACCCATTACAACTCTAATTGGAGTCTTTTCTCCTGCAAGTAGTTTTAGTCTATTTATGTCTCCTAAAACACTAAGTGGCCTTTTATATCGAACCATCCTTCTTGCCCAACCAATAAGTAACTCATTTTCTCCCCAAACTTGCCCTGTTTCTTTTTTAAGAAACTCCAAAAGTGTTTTTTTATTTTCCCGATGAGACAGTGTTAAATTGTTTTTCGGTGTTTTGTCCCAGGATGCTACATGGATCCCATTGGTAACTGATTCAATACTATAATCAACCCATGATTTTGCTGCTTCTTTAGCATGGAGTACGCTTACAGCATTTATTTTCCCGGCTAACTTAAGACTTAAAAGAGACATTGAGAAACTATTTGAATCCTGAATTGTCCCAAGTTCTAAAATATCATCAATAGTAACTTCAAGCTGACCAGCATACCTACTTAATAAAAAAGTCAATAACTCATTGCTAAATATTTCATTACCAGATGCAACAAGTGTGTGATTTGTAAAAACCACATGATGAGTAGACAAAGTAATTGCGTCTTTAAATCCAATTTTCCGCTTTTGCATCTCGTGTCTTATAATTTCAAAATAAAGCATTGCGGAGTGTCCCTCATTCATATGATAAATTGAAGGATTTATATTAAGTTTTTCAAGTAAGCGAAATCCGCCAATACCAAGTATCATTTCCTGCTTAAGCCTTGTTTCTTTATCGGCATCATACAACTGATATACAATTTGCCTATCAGCATGCGAATTTTCCTCAACATCTGTGTCCAGAAGATAAACAGGGATTGAATTATTCTGCCAGACCCAAGCTTTAACAAACACCTGATGATCCTCGATTGGCACTTCAACAAGTATTGGTTTTTTATCAAAATCAAGAACTGGCTGCAGTCCTTGTTCTTCAGGACTCAGTGGAACAACTGAGCTCTGCTTGGCATGAGGTATGTCTTGAACGCCATATTTATTTTGGTAAAAAAGTCCAACTGCTACTGAGGGAATCTTCTGATCTCCTAATTCCCGAATGTAATCACCTGCCAGTACTCCAAGACCACCTGCATATGTTGGTAGCAAATCGGAAAGCGAATATTCAACGGAAAAATAAGCAATTGGCTTTTTTTGTAAAAAACTATAATGCTCGCTTTTGCGAAAATCTACAAACCAAGAATTTTGATCATTCATGTTTTTTGCAATTGTGATATCTGATGTGATTTCTGAATTGTTTGAGCGGATAAAGACAGCTTAGGTTTTTCTTCAACTATACTCTTATACCATCTGTCGTATTCCCCTGCTGCATGATTCCAAGAAAAATCGGCCAGCATACAGTTTTTAACCAGCTCTTTCCAGAGCATTGGTGCACCATAAATAGTAAGAGATTCAATTATTGCTCCGAAAAGCGCCCAAGAATCTATATTTTTGAAAGAAAATCCATTTCCAGACTTAAGACTTGGATTAAAATCCGTTACAATATCATTAAGTCCACCAGTTCTTCTTACTACAGGAACACAGCCATACCTCATTGCCTCAAGGGCCACTATGCCACCTGGCTCAAAAATACTTGGAATTATAACCATATCTGCTCCTGAAAAGACAATACGAGGTAAATTAAAATCCGGTCTTAAGTGCAAGCCTACTTGGTTTGGAAAATTTTTCTTAAGAACTCCTAATTCCAAACGGTACCGTTCGTCTCCACTTCCAATCACAACTATTTGCAGTTCAGGCTTTTCAAGAAGTAAATGGGGTAAAACTTCAAGTAGTAGATCAAGTCCTTTTTGTTTTGTTAAACGCCCACTTAAAGCAAGAAGCGGACGCGCAGAATCAACTGGAAGACCGAATAACCTTTGGAGAGATTTTTTGTTTTCAGTTCTTTCACGAACAAAAGATTTGCTGCTAAATTTTCTTTTGATCTTTTTATCACGTGCTGGATCAAATAGCTTTGTGTCCAAACCATTAAGTATTCCTGTTAATTTAGCACGGATCTCATAAAGCACATTTTCAAGTCCTTCCGCGTATTCAGGAGTTAATACCTCAACAGCGTGTGTTTGGCTAACAGTATTTATTGCATCAGCAAAAATAAGTCCCCTTTTAAGCGCGTTTTGTTTTTGTAGATGCGGAGAATCAAGAGGAGCGAGAGGATCGCGAGCATAATCAAATTCTTCTTTTGGAGCATATTGAAAATCAAAATTACCTTGAAAATGAAAATTATGAACAGTTAAGACAATTGATGTATTTTCAAAAAGTTTTTGGTATCTTTGATTGCGTCTTGCAAAATCGATCAAATAAGCTGTATGCCAATCGTGGCAATGAATGATATCAGGCCACCAAAGATCTTGCTTTTGCTTTCCTGAATCATTTTTTTCGCTTTTAATTTTGCTTTGCAGAAGCCACTCAAGACAACCTTTTGATAAAAGAGCAAACCGGGTATGATCATCCTTATAACCAAAAACGTTTGCCCGAAGTTCATAGTACTCTCTATTTTCAAGAAAGTAGGCAAGTAAATTTTTTTGCTTACTTTGATAGGATTTGATATTACATATCAACGCTTTAGCAGGATCATTATCAAGAGGCACTGCCAGCTCTGTCATTTCAGTTTCTAATTTCCATGTTTTATTAAGTGCTGTTTCATCCATTGTGCCATATTTGGGAGTAAATACCCGAACATCATGACCAAGTTTCCTTAATGCCTGAGGCAAAAAATACATAACTTGCGACAAGCCACCAACAGAAACAAAAGGAGCAACCTCAGCTGAAACAAAAAGGATATTCATGCCTCTATCATAGCACAAGTAGGCACCTTGTTGTGAAGAGACTTTGGCTTAATCTTCGTGCTATAATTATCTTTACATGACAGCTTAAGAAATTATCAATAAATATATAGCTTTTTTTGAAAAAAAGGGACATAAAAGAATCCCTAACTCTCCACTTGTTCCGCTAAATGATCCTACTACGCTTTTTACAAACTCCGGTATGCAACCACTAATTCCCTATCTTAGTGGTGAACCACACCCGGAGGGGAAACGCTTTGTTAATGTCCAGAATGTTTTCCGAGGTCAAGGAGCGCTAGATGATATTGATGAGGTTGGAAACAACCGACATCTGACGTTTTTTAGAATGATTGGCAATTGGTCGCTTGGCGATTACTTTAAAAAAGAACAATTACCATGGATATTTGATTATATTACAAAAGATATGGGAATAGATCCGAAAAGACTTTCAGTAAGTGTTTTTGCTGGGCATAAAGAATTTCCAAAAGACGAAGAAGCAATTTCTATATGGACGCAGATTTTTGAGCAGGCGAAATTGAATCCAAAAGAGAAAATTTTTCCATATGGTTCTGAAAAAAACTGGTGGTCAAGAGCCGGGGTTCCTGAAAACATGCCAGCAAATGAGCTCGGCGGACCTGACAGTGAGATTTTTTATGATTTTCAGACTCCACATGATAAAAAATTTGGTGAAAAATGTCATATTAACTGCGACTGTGGACGCTTTCTTGAAATTAGCAATACTGTCTTTATGGAATATATAAAACGGGTTGATGGTACTTTTTCTAAACTTTCAAAACCTAATGTCGATCATGGTGCAGGAGTAGAACGCTTATTAATGGCGGCTGAGAATCAACCGGATGTTTTCCTGACTTCCCTTTTTCAACCTGTAATAAAAATTATTGAGGAACGAACGGACAAAGCTTATCAAACTCACAAGCGCGAAATGCGAATGGTTACAGCTCATCTCTCATCATCCTGTTTTATCATAAATGCAGGTGTTACACCTTCAAATACTGAGCAAGGATACATTCTAAGAAGACTTATCAGACGCTCAGTTGATAGTTTTAATAAATTAGGTGGTAAAAACATGGATTTAATTCTTGAAAAAATCGTTGAACAATATCAAGCAACGGACCCTGACCTAACAACTAATTTTGAAAAAATCAGAAATACTATCCTTGAAGAAAAAGACAAATATCAACAAGGTCTAGCTAGGGCAAAGACATTTTTGATTAAAAAATACCCTACTCAAGCACTAAAAACAACTAAGCAAGTTGGAGATGAGCTCATGGGTACAACTGAAATTTCAGCAGATGACGCTTTCACAGTTTATACGACTCATGGACTCTCTCCCTCTCAAATTAAAAGCTTGGGATATAATTTTGACGTACAAAAATTTGCTGAGAAAATGAAAGGGCATAAAAATTTATCAAAAGTAGGTGCCGGACAGAAATTTAAAGGGGGACTAGCTGATCACTCAGAAAAAACTGTAATGGGACATACCGCAACTCATTTAGTGCACCAGGCATTGAGGGATATGTTTGGAAAACAACTTCACCAAACAGGATCAAATATAACAAGCGAGCGCGTAAGGTTTGATTTTAATTTCGATCGCAAGCTGACAGATGATGAGGTAAAAAAATTAGAAGAGGTTGTAAATGAAAAAATAAGAGAAAACTTACCTGTACATTTTGAAATGATTCCGACTGAAAAAGCCAAAGAAATTGGAGCAATCGGACTGTTTACGGAAACGTATCAAGATGTTTCAAAAATTTATTTTATTGGTGGAGATTCCAAACAACCGGAAAAAGCTTATTCAATTGAATTCTGTGGTGGTCCACATGTTGATTTTACATCAAAAGTAAAATCGTTTAAGATTATAAGGCAGGAGAATATTGGAAATAAGCAAAGAAGACTCTATATTACAGTTGGATAACCTTTATGAAGCTAGCTATACCATTTCTTAAAACAAAAAAGGGGGAAAGCGAATATTACTTAGCTCTTCTTCTTAATGATGAAAAAGCAGGTAGTGTAATTTTGGAGGAAACTTCAGGAAAAGTTAAGATTATAGGCAAACACGAAGAGCATTTGACAACCCACCTTGAAACAATTCCTCTGGATGAGCTAATAACAATCGTTGATAAGTCTATATCCCGCGCCGAGGAAGTTCTACCCCCAAATATAGAAACACACAAAACTGTTTTTGGAGTTAAAGAAGATTGGGTCGAAAAAGAAACTAAAAAAATTAAAAAAGAGCATTTGGCAAAACTTAAAAAAGTTTGTGATGCACTTGACCTAACACCTGTTGGTTTCATGGTAATAACTGAGGCAATTGCAAATCTCCTGCAGTCTGAAGAAGGATCACCGCTTTCAGCAATTTTGGTTGAACTTGGTAAAAAAACAGCTTCCATAACGCTTTTCCGGGGAGGAAAAATAAGCGAAACTGTCAATGGACCACTTAATGATTCAGCAGCTGAAACTGTCGATACTTTACTTAAAAATTTTACAGCTTCTGTTCTCCCGACTAGGATTATTCTCTTTCACACAAAAGATGCAAAAGATTTGACGCAGCATTTTATACATCACCAATGGAGTAAAAGCCTACCATTTCTTCATGTCCCACAAGTAACTATTTTACCACAAGACTTTGATAGTAAAGCTGTGACTTTTGGTGCAAGTCAGCAAATGGGATTTGAAGTGTTGGATTTGCCAACTAGAACAGAAACGCTAGAGAATAAGGATAAAGAAGAAGAAATAGAATCAGAAGAAAAAGAAAATATTGAAAATAGCTTGTCTGAAG